>MDSZ01086039.1_pt1 | contig 23274 bp, 23 predicted proteins | sample 811201 | NCBI WGS metagenome assembly MDSZ01 (sample SAMN05326647, study PRJNA326480) | marine metagenome | isolation source: seawater | place: Indian Ocean: North | collected 2010
CACAAATTAATCAAACTATCCATATTACCCCTTGAGCTCTTTCAATTCATCCACCCGAATCGTTTGCTTTTGTCGATAGAGCATCACGATAATTGCCAACCCGACGGCCACCTCAGCTGCTGCTACGGTCATGATAAAAAAAACAAAAATTGCGCCATCCATCGCATTATTGAATCGAGAAAATGCGACCAAGGCCAAATTGACCGCATTGAGCATCAATTCAATAGACATGTAAATAACCAGCGTATTGCGCCGAAAGAGCACGCCGCAAAACCCGATGAGAAAAAGCATGCTCGATGCGTAGATAAATTCATTGATCCCTACCGTCATAAACCCACTAAATTAAGCATCTGTTTCCGCTATCTTTTGCTTCTTGCTAATCACAATTACCCCAATCATTGCGATGAGGAGGAGAAAACCAATCACTTGAAAAGGCAACATGAATTTGGTAAATAGGAGCTGCCCAAACGATTTTGCCGTGTTTTTAAAGCCAGATAGCCCAGAGTCATCCAACTCACTCAATGCCAGCAATTCTGTGTCAGGCAAGTGCGTGGGTGCAAAACTATTAAAAATTAAAAAACATAATAAGCCGATGCCCGACAGGCGAGCAAAGGTCGCTAGTTTATTTTTGGAAAGATCTAATTCTTCTCCCCTATCGACATCCAAGAGCATAATGATAAATAAGAAGAGCACCATAACGGCTCCCGCATAGACAAGGACTTGTAAAACGGCCAAAAAATAGGCTTCCAAGAGGATAAACAAAGCCGCGGTTGAAACTAAAGTCACAATCATACACATGGCACTGTTAACGGCATTTTTATTAAAAACGACTGCTAATGCGGAAAAAAGCATTAATGATGCGAAAATATAAAACAACAGATCGACCATGAGCTGAAAACAATGAACTTAACTATTTCGAATACGCAATAGGAATTCTAACGAACAACAACCTAAAAAAGCTTTTTTTTCGTTTATCCCTCATATGTAAACCAAATATACCACTAAAGACTCAATACTAATCAATCAAAATTAATTGATTAAGGTGGCTTTGCTAATTCTATCGGGCTCTTCACTAAAACAAGCGTATAACGAACTCCAATAACCCATACCCTCAAAAATACGACTAATTAGATTGACTACACTCAGATTAACAATCGCATTTCTTCTAAAATCAGATCATCGGTATAAGCTAGACTTTCACCTAAAATAAGCTGATATATTTTTTTATTTATTCTACATCAATCTAGACTTCTAGGCGACCCACTTAATCGAAAGTTTCGGGCTACAATGACTACAAACCATTCATATGCATTTGATCTGCTGCCTTCAAGGGCAGGTACCGGCTCACTTAAATGGGATCGTTATGGAAGCGATGTACTACCAATGTGGGTAGCGGATATGGATTTTGAAACTGCACCTGAAATTATTGATGCTCTCAAAAGAAGGCTCGACCATAAAGTATTTGGCTACACAATTCCTTATGACTCCGTTACCGAAGCTGTCCTTGAGTACCTAAAAAGGCAACATTCTTACAGCGTTGATAAAAACTGTCTCAATTTTTTACCCGGTTTAGTTCCAGCGATAAATTTATGCTGCCACGCCTTCACTGCAGAAAATGATTCCATCCTAACCGCTATTCCCGTCTATCCACCCTTCCTCTCTGCACCTAAAAACTCAGGGAGAGAATTAATCAGCGTACCACTCTGCACCAATGCTGAAGGGCAATGGATTCTCGATTTTCCAGCGATGGAAGCAGCCATCCAGCCAAACACAAAACTATTTATCTTATGTAACCCACACAATCCAGTGGGGCGCAGTTACGGCAAAGAAGAACTGCTCCAGTTATCTGATTTTTGCAAGCGCCATGACCTAATTCTCATTTCAGATGAAATTCACTGCGACCTCATTTTTGATCCCTCAATCACGCACCATATCAGTTCTCAGCTGGATAAAACGCTCGCACAACGAACGATCACCCTGATGGCACCGAGTAAAACCTACAATTTACCCGGACTCGCCTGCGCCTTTAGTATCATTGAAAATCCCAAATTAAAGAGACAATTTGAGCGCACCATACGCGGAATTATAACAGAAATTAATTGCTTCGGCTACGCTGCCTGCGAGGCAGCCTATCGGCACGGAGAAACATGGAGGAAAGCACTCCTCATCTATCTTAAAGAAAACTACCACACTCTACAGAGTTTTCTCTCAGAAAACATCCCTCAAATTGAATTTAAGTCCATGCAAGCCACCTACCTAGCTTGGTTGAAAGTCGATGCACTCAATCTAACAAGCCCATCAAAATTCTTTGAAGATCACGGCGTAGGCTTATCCGATGGTGGCGCCTTTGGCGATTCGCATTACCTGAGACTTAATTTTGGATGCCCGCAATCCCGGTTGATTGAAGCACTTGAAAAAATGCAGCAAGCCTTAATTAAAGAAGGAATCATTGGTAATGAACACTGAAGCTGAGAGCGTTCGAATCGACCGCTGGCTCTGGGCCGTAAGAATTTTCAAAACGAGATCCGATTCCAACTCTGCCTGTCGTAGTACCCGCATTAAGCTCAATGGAAATACAGCTAAACCTGCAAGTAAAGTAAGGATAGGCGATGAAATCTGTATCCGTAAAAATGGCTATACTCAAAAACTAATGGTTAAAGAGCTCATTGAAAAACGCGTTGGGGCACACAAAACCTTAGAATACTTTGCCGACCAAACTTCAGCAAGAGAACGGAAACAGGAGGATGCCCACCGAGAACATGCTAAGCTCTACAAAAGGCACAGAGGTAAAGGTAGGCCTACGAAAAAAGATCGTCGCACCCTCGAAGACTTAAAAAACTATGGATTTTAGTCGATTCTTTAAGCCAAATGCTCACGCATAAACTCCTTAATGGCAACTGGATTGGGCTCTACAGAGTATTTTATAATGGGTTGTGCTTTAAATGCCTCTAAAGAGGGGTGTAAGACCTCAAGGCCAATTGATTCCTCCAAAGTATCCGGGAACTTAGCAGGATGAGCTGTCGACAAAACAAGAGTTGGCTCCTCAGCATTTAGATCAGTGAAGCCACAAGCGGTATGTGGATCCACCACATAACCAAAATCAAGATACACCGAACGAATAATTGAAGCGATCTGAGCATCAGAAGTCCGGCTGCTTGAAAACGTATTGCGATCAAAATTTTCAAAAACATAAGCACCTGTGCGCTTAAATGTTTCCATGATCGAACGAACGGCAGCCCCATCAGAACCGACCGAGTAAAACAAAAAACGTTCGAAATTTGAAGCCACCTGTATATCCATTGAAGGAGCAAAGCTCGGAGCCACTCGCTCTTGCGAATAAACCCCTGATTCAAATAAGCGATGCAAAATATCATTTTGATTCGTGGCCACACGAAAACCCTTTATGGGAACGCCCATCTGTTGGACCAACCAACCCGCCAATACATTGCCAAAGTTCCCTGTGGGAACAACAAAAACCGTCTGTCCACGAGTTGCCTCTGGTAAGCGAAAAAAAGCAGATATATAATAGACGCACTGGGCTAAAATTCGGGCAAGATTGATAGAATTGATTGCCGATAAACCAACTTCTTGGGCAAAGACCCGATCTTGAAAGACCTCTTTCATTGCCGTCTGAGCATCGTCAAAACTTCCCTCGATAGCGAGTGGGAAGACATTGTCTGCACCAGTACAAGTCATCTGCCGCTCCTGCAAAGGAGCAATACGCCCATTCGGATAGAGAATAAAAGAAGTCACACCAGATTTTCCCTGTAAACCGTGAATGGCTGCCGCACCCGTATCACCCGATGTCGCCCCTAAAACAGCTATCGTACGCTGCGAAACTTCAATTTGATAAGCGTACAGATTCCCAAGCAACTGTAAGGCAAAATCTTTAAAGGCTAAGGTCGGTCCATGAAATAGCTCCAAAACGCTAAGCTTTTCAGAGAGCACTCGGATCGGAGCGATAGCTGGATCATCGAATGCACAATAAGAGTGATCGACGATTGAATCCAGTGCATCCTTAGGAATATCTGTGGCAAAAAGTGAAAAAAAAGCCTTACATAAATCTGGATAATCCAGTACACTCCAAGCCTTGAGATGGGGTTTCAAATTAGGAAGCTCTTTGGGAATATACAGCCCACCATCCGGCGCCAAGCCATGCTCAACCGCTAGACTAAAAGGTACTGCAGGCACCTGATTTCGCGTACTAATATATTCCATAGCTTATTAATTTAGGCGTCTAAGCCAAAAGCACTATGAATCAAGCGAGTCGCCTCTTCAGCAGAATCTGGAGCAATCCCCACAGAAATTTTAATCTCTGAAGTGCTAACCAATTGAATATTAATACTATTATTTGCTAGGGTATCAAACAAGGTTGCCGCAACCCCCGAATGAGAGCGCATACCAACACCTACAATCGAAACCAAGGCGATTGCACTCGATTCAAACTGCGTATCCGTTAACTCTTCTGGGAAGGCAGACTGAACTGCTTTTTCCGCACGGATGACATCATCTCGAGGCACGGTAAAAGTCATATTTGCCTTACCCTCACGACCGATATTCTGGACAATCATATCCACACAGACATCGGCCTCAGCTAGTGCCTGAAATAGCTGTGCCGCCGCACCCGGTCTATCGGGGATATCGCTGACGACAACCTTCGCTTGCTTATTATCCAGCGCCACACCGCTGACAACAACATCTTCCATTGATTTTACTTCTTCTTTCACAATAGTTCCTGGGTTTCGATTAAAACTAGAACGGACTTCAAAATTCACTTTATATTTTTGGGCAAACTCTACAGCTCGATTCTGCATTACTTTAGAGCCCGAGCTTGCTAATTCCAACATTTCTTCATAAGAAATATACTTTAATTGCTTTGCCTTGGATACCACACGCGGATCTGCAGTAAAGACCCCGTCTACGTCTGTAAAAATCTGACATAGCTCGGCACGAAGTGCAGCGGCAATAGCGATCGCGCTTAGATCAGAGCCACCACGCCCTAGAGTAGTAATTTCTCCCGAATCTGAATGCCCTTGGAAGCCCGCTAAAATAACCACCTTGCCTGCACCCAACTGCTCGCGAATATCCCCGCCAGAAATTTCTTTAATTCGTGCCCGAGTATGGTTGGGATCGGTCAAAATTCCTGCTTCGCGACCCGTGCGAGAAACTGCGGGCAAGCCCAACTGATGAAGAGCCATCGCCATCAAGGCAATTGTTTCCTGCTCCCCAACCGTCAAAAGTAAGTCCATCTCTCGATCATTTGGGTTTTCGTTCAAAGCCTTGGCACGAGCGATTAAATCATTGGTTACCCCCGATCGAGCAGATACAACCACCACGACTGAATGCCCGGCATCATAAGTCTCTTTCACCCGCTGAGCAACATTCTTTATTCGGTCGACATCACCAACGGAAGTACCACCATATTTCTGAACAATAATCGCCATTAAAAACCTAAAACAATACTAGTAACATTTATAGAAAATCTTAAAGTCAAAAAAGTGCTATGTAGGAGAAGTTAAAATAAAAGAAAGCCCTTATATTTGTAATTACAGAAAGGATTTGTAGAATAAAGTAAATATGCAAGACCTATACATACAAGCCGAAGCCTTTATTTCGTCAATGCAACAGTTTGAATTCAAACCAGCGAATTCGAGAAAGTGGGTACAGCGTCTTTTAGAGATTCACGAATCTATAGAGTCAACTGGTAGCTATACGCACACAAGTGAAGAACTCTCCTTCGGCGCGAAACTTGCATGGCGTAACAGCAACCGATGTATCGGCCGGCACTACTGGCGACAACTCGATGTTTTTGATTGCCGATCAATCACAGATGCATCTCAGATTTATAAAGCCTTAGAAAGACACGTTGAGCAGTCCTACAATGGAGGGTCAATAAAAAGTACCGTAAGTATTTTTGCTCCAAGAAAGCCAAACAGCGAAACAGCCGATCCCGTTCGCATACTCAATCACCAACTCATACGATATGCAGGATTTAAACAATCTGATGGGACTGTTCTAGGAGATCCACACAGCCAAAGCCTTACTGAGACGCTTATTGCTCAAGGCTGGGATCCAGAAGAGAAACAAGCCTTCACCCCTATGCCATGGTCAATACAAGTTTATGGCAAACAATGTAAACCTTACCCCATATTTGAGAAAAAACCCGGACTATTAAAGGAAGTTCTTTTAGAGCACCCCGAGAATCCAGCCTTTAAAAAACTAGGCTTAAAATGGTATGGCATCCCCATCTTATCCGATATGGCACTAGTAATCGGTGGCATTGTATATCCCTGTGCCCCCTTCAATGGTTGGTACATGGGTACTGAAATTGGTGCGAGAAATTTAGCCGATGAAACTCGTTACAACACCTTACCTAAAATAGCAGAACTCTTTAAGCTAGAAACAAAGACTAATCGGAGTTTATGGCGAGATCGTGCCCTTATTGAACTCAATCGAGCTGTTTTACACAGCTTTGACTGTGCTGGTATACGCATAGGAGATCACCACAGCCTGACTCGGCAATTTGAAAAATTCTGCGAAGCTGAAGCAAAGGCTCAATGTCCCATAACTGGCGATTGGTCTTGGTTAGTCCCACCGATCAGTGCATCACAAACTCCAACCTTTAGCCAAGAATTTGACCCAGAGGTAGTGCAACATACCAACTTTTTTTATCAAACAGCCCCATCAGAAAAAACTGAATCAAAGGAACTCGATGGTGCTAACAACAAGGGAGAAAGAACGCCTCCGCGTTGTCCCTACCACCTTAATTAAAACTCAAAATTAATACTCAATTCAATCGCTCATTGAACAGTATAACTCAAGATTGCAACACGCGCAACATCACTTAAATTCATCTAGTTAGAAAAAACTTCTGGATTGAAAATTCGAATAAAAATTGGCTTTCTTACCAAAAAGGACTCTTGATCTACAACACGACAAGCCTCTTGAACAGATGCCTCATTTGTTTCATGGGTAGTCACCATAATCAATGCCGATGCGTCCAGCAACTCTTTCTGATTCACCGTAGCAAAGCTGATATGGTGCTCCGCAAAAATATTTGAAAGCTGTGCCAAAACACCCTCTTCGTCTTTGACATGAAAGCGGAAATAATATCGTCCAACCCAATCACTAGCAGGATTGAGTGTCAAAGACGCTTGAGCTGTACAATCATCCCGAAGGCTAGGTCGATGCTCAACATTAGAACCCTTTAAAAGAGCCACCGAATCAGCAATATCACTGATTACAGAACTTGAGGTTGCATCCTGACCTGCGCCACGACCAATGAGAACGGTAGTTCCAACCACATCGCCTGTCACACTCACTCCATTGTAGACCTCATTGACATCGGCAAGCGTCTCAGTATCGGCAATCAAACACGGGTGCAAACGAACTGTTAGCCTATCATTAGAAAAATCCCGTGCGATGATACCTAACAATTTAATTCGATAACCCAGCTGGCGGGCAATGTCTATATCTTCAAGAGCAATATTACGAATGCCTTCGCAAACCATCTCTGACAAACGCACCCAATAGCCATGTGCTAAGAAGGATAAAATTACGACTTTGTGTGCTGCATCCACTCCGTCTAAATCTAATGACTCATCCGCTTCGACATAGCCCAATCGCCGGGCATCGCCAAGCGTTTCCTCAAAGCTCAGACCTTCCCGTTCCATCCGAGTGAGAATGTAATTAGAAGTCCCATTCAAAATGCCAAAAATTAAACTAAAACGATTAGCGACTAAGGCTTCACGCATTGTTTTAATAATAGGAATCCCTCCAGCTACAGATGCCTCATATAAGTAATGCCCCCCGTGCTTGCTCGCCAAAGAAAAAAGTGCCGCACCATGTTCACAAACTAAGGCCTTATTTGCAGTAACCACGATCTTCCCCTGCTTCAAAGCTGCTTCGGTATAACTGAGTGCTTTATCGATTCCGCCGATTAATTCACATACAATATCGATGTCTGGATCATTTAAAAGAACAAATGGATCCTCGCTGAGCAGTGCTTCGGGAACAGCAACCGTGCGTTCTCGCTCCAAATGCCGCACAACAATACGCGTAATCCTTAAAGATACCCCCAAGCGCTGCTCCAATGCAAAACGATTTTTCTCAATATTTTTCCAGACCCCTTGCCCGACCACTCCAAACCCAAGTAAGCCTACATTGACCGTTTGTGACCCTATGCCCATCAAATACTTATTTATGCACTAAGCAATTTCAGCTAAATCCTTTGACTAAGGATTCACTTTTATTAATTCACATTCAAAGATCAAAGTATCACCCGCTTGAATCACGCCCCCTGGACGAGGATTATTACCATAAGCTAAATCACTAGGAATAAATAAGATGATTTTTCCGCCTTCTCCAATTTTCATCAAACCCTCTGAAAATCCTGGAACAACGCCCTTAAGCGGGAAATCTGCTGGCTTACCCCGCTTATAAGAACTGTCAAATTCAGTGCCGTCTATTCGGGTACCTTTGTAATGAACGCGGACAGTATCTTCCAAGATAGGTAGTTTAGAATTGCCTGGATCTAAGATTTTATAATGCAGGCCCGATCCACTTATTTGAACACTTGGATCAATATTCAAACTTTCAATAAAATTCTTTCCCTCAGCAATATTGCTTTCGGTTAATTCTTTTTGGCTTTGCTCCCGCTTATCTTCAGCTAATTTGATACGTTTTTCAATAAAAGCTTGGAATTCTGGCATTTTGTCCTGTATTGCGGGGTCTATGCTTGTATCGTTTAAAGCTCTCTTCAGACCACGAGCAATCGACTCAGCATCCTCTGCACCAAAGCCCAATTCTTTCAATCCATCCCGATACACCGTCATATAGCCAAGTACCTCAAGCATAGCACGGTCAGTTTGTTCCGATTCTGAAAGTAGTACAGATTCAGTAGTTACCTTAGATTTATTGATTGATGTATCGCTTTCTCCATCTCCATAAAGAGTACCTAAAAAACAGAGTGTAATCGATACCATTGAAAAGAATATAAATTGAGGTCTTAGCATTGAGAATTTCATAATAAATTAATAGAATTAAGGTATCTTTCCAACTCAGTTTTTAAAGTGTAAAATGAAGCTATGCTGAAATTTAGTGAATTTTGTACCTAGAATCTAGTATATACATCATTCAAAAGCATTTATTGAGGTATTATTAAAATAGCACCCCTGCTCTTGTTTTATGAAGACCTAAATTACAAGAGAAATAAAAAAGCTCCAGAGTAAACTGGAGCTTTTAAAATGAAAATTAAGTAAACTTAATTGGTATAATACTTATTTGCGGCGACGTATCGCAACGAATAAGAATGCTACAAAACCAGCAATTAATGCATAAGTTGATGGCTCAGGAACTACTGAGTAGTCTGCAGCTTGACCGTTGGTAGGTGATACACTAAGAGTACCGCCAGTAGCTGGTCCAACCCATGCAGCATCAGTATATAAGCTGTAAGAGCTGTCAGATGCAACTTCAACAATAATAGCAAAAGGTGTATCATCAAGAGCCACATTATTTGCGCCTCCGACACTTACGCTTCCGAAGAATGAAACCGCATTGTTGCTAAACACTTGGTCGTTAGTGTAATCAGCACCTAAGACATAGCTAGTGAAGGCAGCAGCGGATGCGCCCCATGAGCCGATGTCAGTTGCATCAACAAACCAGGCAGTGTCGCCACCCGCTGGATTATCGAGTCCTGAAATTGCAACTGGGTTTTGTAGAGCTGTCCCACTTATTGACACTGCAGCTTGAGCGCCAGTAAATGAGGCAATTAGTAGAGTTAATAGTATTGTTTTTTTCATATGAATTTATTTATTAATAAAAATTTAGATTATAAAGTATAAGGTAACGCTGGAGTCCAACTTATGTTGGCATTTGCGCCAGAAGCTTTACGAATCATGATAGCTTCGCCTTCACCGATGACTACATTATCTTGAGGTCCAAGAGCTGGATTGCTGGAGTTATACCATCCTGCTGGACCTTGCTCACCAGTGTGATAGAGGTAGCCAGCTGATGTAGGCTTATTGTAGCCACTTGCAGCTGCATCAAAAATAAATACTACATCTGTGGGTGAAAAGACATTCGGAGATCCAGAAACTGCACCACTACCATAAAGATTAGAGGTCCCAAGGGTAATGTCTGATGGATATGGATTATATACCAAATTATCTTGTGCAGAAGAATCTGAAGAAATTATATTCAAAGCAGAAATGGCGCTTGGGACTGTTCCAGCAATTACCAATGATGCGGAACTACCAGTTAAGTTTCTAATCATAACATGTAAATCAGGATTAATTACTGTATCATTTTGTAAGCCTAATGCCGGATTGCTAGAGTTATACCATCCTGCAGGACCTTGCTCTCCTGAGTGATACAAATATCCAGAGCTAGTAGGGATATTTGTACCTGATGCAGAAGGGTCAAAAGTGAAAACTACTGACGAAGCATCAAAAACGTTGGCAGAAGCAGGAAGATTTCCTCCTGAAGGTAAAAGTGTATTCAAAGTCCAAAATGGAGTAGCTTGGATAGTGTCATCTGCAGCAAGTCCAGCAGCAGCTAAATCTTCAGCTACTGTTATTGAATTTCCTGAAGCAGCAGTAATTTCGTACCAGTTTCCAGCAAGTGTGCCGCTGGTTACCTTAACATAGTGCGCAGTTGTTGTAAGATCTCCAACAGCTGAACCTGCATCTATCGTTCCAGCTGCAACAGAGGCAACAGCTCCAATGAAAGAACTTGCTTGCTCCATAGGAATACCTAAACGTGCATCTGTATTAGCGTTTACTGTATAAGTAATATAGCCTACAGGGGTGGAGCTTACCGACTGGGCTTGGGATACCATTGCGAAGCAAGCTGAAAGCGCCGCGCAACCGAGGAATTTTAAAGTATTAATTTTCATAAGTAAGATATTTATTAATAGGGTAATGACAAAATATTGAATAGTTCAGGCCTATTGTCAATTATTTATTCGTTGATTTTAAGTTTTTCCTAAAAAAGGATTTTAAACGTAAAACTTTCGCTTAAAAAGTCTAAATTGTAAGATTACTAAAAATCAAAAAAGCTTAAGTGATAGGCCTTTTCATGATTAGAGGCACTAGAATTCAAAATATTCCATAAAAATTAAGAAATTCCATTTTTCCTTATTAAAATGATTTTTTGGGGAAATCATCACTCGAAAAATTAAACATCCAATTAAAAATACCCGCATTCAGTTCTACTGATTCCGCCGTAAAGAGCGAATCCCATTCTCCAGCTATGTAGGTTTCAATTCGATAGGGGATAGGAATACCCTCTACTAGCTTATAATCGGAGTAATAAAGTTCCGTTTCTTCAAAATGACCCAACTTATCAATTTGCAACAACTTAACTTCTAGAAATGTTTCAACATCAATGTAGTAATCTAAAATGAACTGCTCTTTAGTATGCACTCGAATTAGGTGACAGATTCGATCTGCTTCCCTAAGCACTCCTAAATATTCATAGGCTTTGCCTTTTTGAAAAGGATAGAGCAAATGGCTGTTAAATCGGGCATCTTTTGATAAACGCCTCAATTGATGTGGATCCTGAACCACCCGTGGAGACTCTTCATTAAACCCTTTTGACCAACCTTCAGAGCCATTGTAAGCAAGAATCATCGTTCCTGTTTCATTCGTGGCAGTGACCTTAAGTCTATTTGGCTTTTTGGAAATTGCTTCGAAATCGAATTCTCCCTCTAAGGTTTTATAAATTGAATTAATTTTAATACTATTCAACTTATCTATAGTTTCAGTTCCCCCCATACTCTCTTCATAAAACCGAGTAAGAATTTGTCCGAGTCTCGATTTACCGAGTTTAGGCATGGGTGTATTTCTCAAAGATTCAGTAATGTCATAGCCTTGAGGAAGCAAATGATCCATCGAGGCCTGTTCTAACTCAGCAAAATTAACATAACCAGCGTTAAATAATTCACTCGCATCACTTGATTCGCGTAAAACATCAAGTACACTTTCCATCTCATTGCCCAATCCATGAATAACCTGTGCCATGAGCACAAAGAACAAGCTGGCTAAAGAAAAACAACGATGCAAACTAAGTAGAAATTCGAAAAAACGCATTTTAGGAAGCGACTGGAGGAACTGAAATATGCTTATGAAGAATAGACTGCGGTTCCATTTTCCTTGAAGCGTATGATTGGGAATTATTTCTGAGGCAGAAAAGTACGCATAATTAAATAAGTGCAAAAATTAGAAGCTTTAATGAAATCGGTTATTTAACCGCAAAATATAGATGAAACACTGTTATACTATGTTTTCAATTAACTATTGTAAAACTTATTTTTATCCGAAATAAAAAGAACTGTCGATCATGACTCATTTTAGCTACACATATCGTACCAACGAAGGTGAATTATCCGACGGATCACTCTCCGCAGCCGATCGGCGGCAAGCTCTCGTATTACTCAAAAAAAGGGGGATCATTGCCATCAAGTTAGTTGCTGAGACAGAAGCAAGAACAGATGTTCAAAAAATAAGTCGCTCAAAAAAGTCGATCTTTTCGAATCTACTCAATTTTAGAAGGCAGAAGAATGAGGCCGGGAATTCAACGACAGCCAGGGTTAAACAAGATCAACAAAGAGTCAATATTAACGCATCAGAAGTAGATTCTGTCCATTTTATAAATGGTAAAGGCACGACAGCTAAGGGAGAAGGTATTGGTCTCAGCCTGCTGAAACGAATCTACGAACTCCACAAATCAGGTATGCCCATCGGAGACGCAATACGCATCTTACAAAATCGCCTCAATGAACACTCGCAAAAAGCCCTAGCAACAGGCATTTGGCGAGACCTTAGTGAAGGACTCACTTTAGCTCAAGCATTGGCACGGCGCAAGCGATACTTCACTCCTTCAGTAAGCCATGTCATTCAAGCTGGCGAAGCAACGGGCAATCTCTGTCCGGTTTTAAAAAAAGTGATTCAGTACATCGATGAGAAACGAGCAATTCGAAAAAAAATGATTTCTAGTATGACCTACCCTGCATTTGTTAGCCTCATTGCTGTTCTCGTTGTCATCTTATTTTTAACCGTCCTTCTGCCTCAAATTGAAGACATGCTTCAACGCCTGGGAGGCGAAATGACATGGAGTGCCCAGTTGCTCATTGATGGATCCAATCTGCTCCTCAAATCAGGTCCCTTCATCCTAGCCTCATTGTTCCTACTAGCGATTGGACTGAGGCAGTGGAAACAGACCCAAGCTGGCAAACAAATTATCGACCACTGGAGTTTAAAGATGCCCTTAATTGGGAAAATACTCTACTATTCAAGCCTCTATCAAACCGGAAATTTAATCGGCACACTCTTGCAAAGTGGCATCAATACCACAGAAACACTTCAACTCACTGAAAAAACCATCGAAAACGCTGCACTAAAACAACGGTTCAGCATTGCCAAAGGACAAATCAACGAAGGAGCCTCAGTCTCGCAAGCTTTCCGCCGACAAAACTTAATGCCCGAAGTCGCTCTCGACATCCTCAGCGTGGGCGAAGACACAGGTGTACTCGCCAACAGCATGAACGATGTGACCGAAGGCTTTAAAGAAGAACTGAGCCAACGCCTCAATCGCCTCACCACCATTGTTTCCTCGCTCGCTCTTGGATTTGCTTTTGGATTGGTCACCCTCATAGCCATTGGCATTGTCACCAGTGTCTTTGAGGTCAGCAAGACCCTATCGCTATAGACAAATTATCCACGAAGGCAATTAGGCCCCTTCCGGCTTGCCCTGCGATTGAGCCCGACGGCGTAAACGCAAGGCATTGAGACGGATAAAGCCACTCGCATGGTCTGGATCGTAATCACTCGCCACACCCTCCATTGAAGCAATCGCTTCATCGTAAAGCGAGAATGGAGATTTCCGACCAACTGTAGTAACTGTACCCTTGTAGAGCTTTAAGCGAACCGTACCCGAGACAGACTTTTGAGAATCATTGATCAATGCCTGCAAAGCCTCTCGCTCTGGAGCATACCAGAAACCATTGTAGATTAATTCAGCGTATTTAGGAATTAACCCATCCCGCAAATGCATCAATTCTCGATCCATAGTTAAAGACTCAATCGTGCGATGTGCCTGCAGCAAAATGGTACCCCCAGGAGTCTCATATACGCCGCGACTCTTCATGCCAACAAAGCGATTCTCCACAATATCCACTCGGCCGACTCCATGCTTACCCGCGAGAGCATTCAGTGTTCGCATAACCTCAGCCGGAGACAATTGCACCCCGTTCACTCCCACACAATCGCCTTTGGCAAAATCAAGTTCCACGTATTCTGCCGTATCCGGCGCATCCTCGGGATCAACAGTCAATTTGTACATTGATTTGTTGGACGCCACTGTCGGGTCAAACCAGGGATCCTCTAAAATTCCCGCCTCGTAAGAAATATGCAATAAATTACGATCCATCGAATATGGTTTAGACGCGCTCGCCTCCACATCGATATTTTGTGCCTTACAGTAATCAATCATTTCAGCTCGACCGGGAAAGGCTTCGCGAAAGATGGGCATCCGCCAAGGAGAAATAATTTGCAAATCCGGTGCGAGGGCCGCGTAGCTCAACTCAAAGCGCACCTGATCATTCCCCTTGCCCGTTGCTCCGTGCGCCACCGCATCTGCAGACTCTTTTTCCGCAATTGCCGCGTGCGCCTTAGCAATGAGCGGTCGGGCAATGGAGGTGCCTAAAAGATACTGCCCCTCATACAAGGCATTTGCTCGCATCATTGGGAAGATGAAATCCGAAGCAAACTCATCCACTAAATCCAAAGTGTAATGCTTAGAAGCTCCCGTAGCTTTCGCCTTTGCTTCCAGCCCGTCTAACTCCTCCTCTTGTCCGACATCGGCAGCAAAGGTTATGATCTCTGCCGAATACTGTTTTTTCAACCAACTGACTAGTACCGAAGTATCTAGACCACCCGAATATGCTAATACAATTTTCATTAAACTATAGAAATAAAATTAGTATTTAAACGAATGAGCAAATGTTTCCATCTGGCAAGGCAGTTTACAGATAAAGACAAAAAAATCCCCGACAGCAAAGTGCAATCGGGGATTTTAAAATTAAAATAATTCAGTCAGACCGAATTAGAAAGTGTAAAGAAGCTCTACTACTGTATTAGTATCATCATTATCACTTTCTGTAACATCGATGATAAGTGCTAGATCGTCAGCAAGTTGTGTTGCGTGAGCAATTGTTGTTGAATCAACGCCATCATCTTCTGCAGAACGTAATGTGATCGCAGATGAATCAGAGTAGGAGTAAACAGCAGCAATTTGTGTACCTTCGTCAGCACCTTCACCTTCATACATTTCTGCAATAAGAGTAAGTGCACCTGATTCGTAAGTAACATACGCGTTTGTTAAATCATTGCCAGAAGCATCATCTGTACGCAAACCAACGAAAGCATTAAGACCTTCACCAAGGTTTAGTCCATAAGAAGCTTCAAGAGAGTATGCATCACCGCCGATTTGGCCACCTTCCTCAACAAGAGAAACATTCAAAGCACCACTTGAATAGCGGATACCTGAATCGTAACCTAGACCAAGGTCAAGACCACCAGAATTAGCGATCAAACCATCAGCATCATAAGCGTCGAAACCTAGAGTTGACTCGAATTGACCAATTGTAAGAGAAGCACCATTACCTAAGTCGTAAGTAAGGTATACTTGCTCAAGATCAATTTCATTAGTTGCATTTGGTGTATATGACAGATCAGCGGCACCAGAAACAGTACCTTCTGTATCAAGAGCCAAGCGAAGCTCAACTTCATCAATATCCAGAGATGAAGAATCGTCATCCCAAGAAGCGTCAACAAAACCGCTCATACCAATACCGGCAAAAGCGATGGAAGAAGCTGCGAATAAAGCAGCAAGGAATTTGAATAATTTATTCATAGTGTTTGTTTGTTTTTTGATATTATAAATCCTTTTCTATGCGAAAACATTGAAGAGGGTTATAAAAGTAATATAAAAAGATCTTATTTATCAGAAGTAAGAGGGGGAAAGGGAGCCAAATAAGTCTCCGTGGACACACGGGATGGCAGGAAAAAGAGCACACTGGCGTGCTGATTTCGCAAAATGGTAAACATAAAACAAAACGATAAAGAAAGAAATTCCCCAGAAATGCAAGCTTAAAATGACTAATAGGCTTAGACGCAGATGTTCTCATCATAGAAAACACACAAAAATCCTCATTAATTAGCCGAAATAGCCTCCTAAAAAGCCCCAAACCCAATAATTCTTCTAAAAACTCAGCGATAAGGCCCGAGCAACTCTTGCATTTCTTTTAAAAATTCACAAATAAATAAGCATGGCTTATGAACACACAGCATACCGAAAAGTTGAATTTTCCGAAACCGACATGGCTGGACTGGTCCACTTTTCCAATTATTTCCGCTATATGGAAATAGCCGAACGCGATTTTTTTCAATCACTCGGAGTCAATCTCATCCAATCCATTCCCCACGATCTAGTTGGTTACCCTCGGAGCCGAGCAGAATGCAAGTTTTCTGCACCCCTGCGCTTTGGTGACACCGTAAAAATTCATCTCGCAGTTAAAACAATCAAAGACCGTGCCATCGACTACCAATTTCGCCTATTTAAGGAGACCAAAGGCGAAGACGAGCCCGTAGCCAAGGGGCACCTTACCACCATTTACACCGAACTCACGGAAAATGGTGAACTGCAATCCAAGCCTCTGCCAACCGAGCTCTTAAAGAAGATCGAAGAAGCTCCTAGTCATATTCTCCGTCCCGAGTAAGACTTTAACTTCGCACAAGTAATATTACTTTAGAATTTAATTATTAGTGATTTATGAAAAAATTTAGCGCCCTAGTCACCAATGATGATGGAATAGAGTCTGCCTTTCTCTACCGTTTCGTAGATGCCCTGCTCCCCCATTTTAGTGTTTGCGTAGCCGCTCCTAGCGAAGAACAAAGCTGGATCGGTCGAGCGATCAGTCGCCGGAAAACGATTGAAGTACAGAAAATTGAGACATTATTTCCCGAAAAAGTTAAATCATGGAGTATTTCAGGAACGCCAAGTGACTGCGTCAATATTGCGCTAGGACATCTCCTTGAAACACCCCCAGATATTGTATTATCTGGCATTAATCTTGGCTATAACACCACTGAAATTCTCATTTTAAGCTCTGGAACAATTGCTGGAGCCATTGAGGGCTCACACTGGGGGCATCCCGCCATCGCTTTTAGTCAAGCTATTCCCGATCAACTCTATTCCGAAATTCACGCCCAAAATGGACATACTGACCCGCAATTCAGTAAAGTCGTCCAAGCTTCAGCATACAAAGCCGCTGAAATTGCTCGCAGCACCCTAGAAAATCCACCCCCTCAAGGCACAGTCCTTAACGTAAACTTTCCCGAATCAATGCACGCCCATGCCTCCATTGAGCAGACCCGTCTAGAAAAGGTTCACCTTGGAAGCCTCTACGAAAGCAACAAAGACGGGCAATACAAATTCCAATATAAAGAAGGTAAACGCCTCTGCCAACACTCTAATAGTGACCGATCTGCCCTCAAGCGTGGGAATATTAGTATCAGTGAACTCGACTTCAGCCAGATTAGCCGACTCAAATAGCCTATAATCAGCTTTGTAGAAAAAAGCCTATGGGTACATTATTCGATTGAGAAAATCAGAAAGTCCCCATAGAAGAGTGTTTAGTTTTACATACGAACGCCATGTTTCGATCCATTCGCACCGCTTTTATAACTGGACTTCTCATCTTGCTCCCTCTCGGCGTGACAGCCTTTACCGTCGGTTTCGTCCTCGATCGCATCGGCAATCCCGCAAGTGAGCTCTTTTTTCGTTTTATCGATACAAACATACGCGAATTACCCACCATTGGCATTTCCTTACAAATTGTCTCCCTCCTAATTGTTGTTTCCATAATCACCATACTCGGTTATTTTTCCCGGATCTTCATTGGACAGCTCCTCTTTAATTTTTTCGAACGCATTCTTGGGAAAGTTCCCCTAATCAATCTTATATACAACACGGTCAAACAAATTGTTGACACCTTCACCCAACAACAAAAAGCAGTCTTTCAAGAAGTTGTCCTCATCGAGTATCCCCGAAAAGGCGTCTACGCCATCGGCTTCCTTACAAACCGAGCGAAAGGAGAAATACAAGCCCTAACCGGAGAAGAGCTCGTTAATGTTTTCGTTCCCACAACACCCAACCCCACAAGTGGTTTCCTTCTCATGCTTCCAAAAGAATCTGTCGTCTCCATGCAAATGAATATTTCTGACGGGATGAAATTGATCATATCAGGCGGTGCCGTAGTCCCCCCTTTTAATCCTAAAGACCGTAATAATTCCAATGGAACCAATAAGAACGAAAAGACTAACGTCACTAGTCCCATTGAGCCCAGCGAATGAACCCAGAATCCTGGCTGATTGAAATCACCGTTTTAAAGATCTCCCAAACCAGTGAGCACTTTTTAAAACTCGACTATCTCAGCCCCATAAACGGACTCGATTACGGGCTACTTCGCTTCAGCCCTAAAAACAAGAAAGCAACGCGACCCGACCTCTTCGATACTGCAGAAATCAACATCGAACTCGGCAATGTACACAAGCAACACTTTCTCAAAGGCTTCAGCCCCATCACCCAACGTCCTGCCATAGGCAAGGATTATTCAAGGCTTGATTACGCCTGTCGCTTTGCCCGCTTCCTCATAGAAAATCTCAGCTCTGTCCCAGATCCAGAAGAACTCTACCAACTAAGTAAACAAAGCCTAGATGCCTTCAACAGCTGCTACCCTCCCGAGACCATTTTACTTAAAGCCCTCTACCGCTTTCTTAAAATCGAAGGTTTTCCAGTAGAGAACAATTGGTGGCAAAGCATCCCCCAAGCGCAAAAAAAGCAAGCCCAACAACTACTCAACACACCCCTCTCAGAAATACATCCCACTCAGGGCGGCAAAGATTCTCCTACCCACAGCCCTGCCGAATGCCTTCTCGCTCACCTCGCCCAATGGATTCGCCTAGAAACGGATCTCCGCCTAAACCTATAAAAATGAAGGCACTGGGGCAGAAAATAGGTAACTAAACAGAAAAAAGATCCAAATAAGCTCAAAGATAGCATCATAGTGCATGCTCATAGAGTCCCCGCACTGCTGCACAAGAGGTACAAGAAGGAGCCCTAGAACAAAGGGGCACAAAAAAACCGCCTTATTGAAGAGTACACTACTTTTTAAACCGTAAATTGCGACTTGGGCTTGAGCTGAGGTTTAGTCCTATTTGGTGCAATTAATAAAGTTTAAAAACCTTTTTGATCGTGATGAAAGATCGGAAGGAAAACTGATAAAACTCTGGTACTGCGTTAACTTTAATGAACTATACTTTAAGCTGTGCTGTTATCGTAATTAAATAATTTAGTGGTTTAAATCGTAAGGAACCTCAAAAGGCGGATTTAAAAACAAACAATTAGAAAAATAAAAATGAAAAAGATGTATGTACAAGGTGTACATCGTATATGATTATAGAAGACTAGACGCCAGCAGATGAAAAACGTTCAAAAAAAGTCATTTTTTTATTTTTTTCGCATTTCACAGGCTGTTTCCCTAGCGACTTAAATGACTAACCAAGACTGCTCTAGAGTTCTGTATATTTTTTACTGCTGCCTTTTGCCTTTTCGACGGGGTATTTTAAGGCGTTTTTTTCCATTTTCTGAGTGATGGCGGTAGCAAGGTCAATGCTACTGACATTGGCAAATTCAATGGCAAAAATCAAAATATCGGCGATTTCTTCGGTGATCTTTTCGCGCAATTGATCGGACAAAACTTCTTTTCTCGAGGATTCGGCACTTTGCCAAAGAAAGTGCTCCATCAATTCAGCAGCTTCGGCGGCAATAGCCATAGACAGGTTTTTGGGACTGTGGAATTGTTCCCAATCGCGTTCTTGGGCGAAGGCAAGGATTCGGTCTTTTAAGGTTTGAATCTGGGTATTTGTATCGTCCATTGTCCTTAAAGAATACACACGGCTATGGAGAAATAAATAATCAGCCCAAGTACATCCATGATTGAAGTAATGAGGGGACTACTGGCAACAGCGGGATCAATATCAATGCGATTGAGCGCAAAGGGCAAGAGTGCACCAAAGAGATTGGCAACAAGAACAATTGCCAACATACTAAATCCGATCACTTGGGCGATGCTGCTTTCCCCTCCGTAAAGCCAGCCGACGAGAAAGGCAAGTCCGCCCATGGCGCAACCCATGAGGATTCCAACAAGGATTTCTTTGATCAGAGCAGCGGCCCAGTCGGAGGCTTTTAGGTCTCCAGTGGCGATGGCGCGAACCATAAGGGTGGCGGACTGGGCTCCGCTGTTTCCGCCACTGGCTATGACTAGGGGCATAAACAAAGCTAGTGTGATGTACTCGAGGAGTTGCTCTTCGTAGTTAGCAATGACGGCGGCGGAAATGAGATTGACAAGGATGAGAATCAAGAGCCAACCGATGCGCTTTTGAAAAAGTTCTAATGGCTGAGTTAAACTGTAGGTGGATTCGAGCGGATTGACGGCAACCCCAAGCTGAATATCTTCGGTGGCCTCTTCTTCGGCGACATCGAGAATGTCATCCACAGTAATAATTCCAAGGAGCATGCCTTCTGAGTCGACAACTGGCAAGGCATTGAGATCGTATTTTTTGACTTTCTCAACGGCGACTTCTCGGTCATCAAAGGCGGAGATCGAAATACAATTATAATTCAAGAGTTCGCGAATGGTCTGGCTGGGGCTGGAGAGAATAAGTCGCCGCATGCGAACTTTGTCGATGAGCTTTCCCGCTCGGTCGGTGACGTAGAGGATGTTGAAAATCTCACTGTCTCGCCCAAATTTCCGTACATGAGCGAGGGCTTGCTCAACCGTCCACTCAGCACGCAAACGAATATACTCAGGGGTCATGAGCCTACCAACACTTTCTTCGGGATAGCCGAGCAACTGCCGCGCTTCCCTGAGGTCTTCTGGACCAAGGAGCTGCATCAATCGCCGGGTGACTGTAGCGGGGAGCTCTTGCAGTAAGGCTGTTCGGTCATCGGGATTAAGGTTGGTGAGCAGAGAACGCGTATCCGCATCAGTAAGAGCGGTGAGTAAGCTGTCTTGATCTTGTGGCTCGAGGTAGGAAAAAACATCGGCAGCGCGTTGTCGGGGCAGGGCTCGATAGACGAGTATCTGCTCAGCTTTTTCTAGACGTATGAGTAGGTCGGCAATTTCGGGATCAACCCAAGCAAGGAGTTTTTCCACGGCGGACTTTAACTCCTTGGCTTGAATCAACTCAAGGATCGCCTCGGCAGAGGTGGTGCTGGTGATGGCGTCACTCATGGCTCATGGGTTTGTGAAATTTGTGAAATCCTTGCTCTGTCAGCGTTGAATGTTAGTGATTTAAGCGTGTATACATAAGCTGATTAAAGACTGAGGGAGACTTGTGCAAAAGAAAAAAGCGTTTATCTACATTTTTCCGTAAAGTAGCCCCGGGTAGTTTTGGGCAACTTGAGTCCTTTAGCAATCACTAGCGCGTTCGCACCCAAAGTCTCTAAGCATGGTTTCAAGGGTGTGGACGAAGTGCTCCCACTGCCCTGCCCCGCTTCGGCTTCGTGCCTCTTCTACGCAACTGAGGTACTCAAGCTTGTTTTCTAAAGAGAGGCACTGGCTGTTTTTATTCAGCCAGTTACTGAGGTAATTGAGAGCTTCGAGATACTCAGCGAGGGAAGCGGAACCGGCATCGACTTGATTGATTAAGCGAACTAAAGCCTGTGGCTCATCCGCAAACTGGGCTTTGAGCTGCCGCTCAATTTGCCGATCTCCATCGGCGAGTTGCTCTATGCTGGGTTGGGCACTCATATTGAAAGGACTTTGTGAATTCTCTAATTCCGAGATTGAAATAGCTAAAGTCGTAACTATAACAATCAATGTTTTTTAGAAAAATGCAAACTATTCGCTCTGCCGCCCGTGCCCTTATTATTCATGATCGCCGTGTTCTTTTCGTCGAAATGAGGAATGATGCGGGCACTTTTTATATTTTGCCTGGTGGGGGTCAAGTGCATGGTGAACCTCTCTCGGAGACGGTTAAAAGAGAATGTGCCGAGGAACTTGGAGTAGCTGTGTCCGTGGGTTCGCTATTCTACACGCGTGAATACATCGGCAAACATCATGATTTCGATTCGAGACATGCTGATTTTCACCAGATCGAACATGTTTTTTTCTGTGATCTCGGTCAGGAAAAGGGTCTGGGAAAGGGTCATTCTTTGGATAAAAAGCAGGTCGGCTATCAATGGATTGCTATCGATGCCTTGGAAGATTTCCGAGTCTTGCCAAAAACATTGGCCGGACTTCTTCAATCGGAAACCCTCAATTTAGAGAACCCCTACTTGGGTGATGTTAATTAAGATACCAATGAAAGGTGCCTCCGAGCTACTAAAATGAAGGGCGTATATGCAGTTCCGCAATGATGCATCGCCGTCGAATTCGGCTCGATTCATACCCAAAAGATCGGGAAATACAATCGACTGGATATCTCCCATCGCTTGCCTAATTTTAGCGATCACTGGCATTCTCTTCATCTACTCAGCTCAGTCAACAATTAGTGATTCGGATTGGAAAAAACAAGTCATTTGGGTGCTGATAGGCGTGGGACTTTACATCACTGTATCGCGTATCAATTATAAATTTTTTCTTCGCTATGCACACTATCTCTATTTTCTCGGTTTATTTGGCTTGTTACTCGCGACTCCGCTTAGCCCACTCAGTGTTGAAATGATGGGGGCTCGACGTTGGGTCAATGTGGGCTTCACCAGTGTTCAACCGACAGAACTGGCAAAGATCGGAACGTTAATCATGTCGGCGAGTTTACTCGCTCGTTCGAATTTAGAAAATATAAAAGAATCCCTTGTAGTTTTGTTAAAAATACTTTTAATCTGTGCCCTTCCAATCACACTGATTTTTGTTCAGCCTGATTTGGGCTCCACGCTTGTCTTTCCTCCAATGATTTTTTCATTACTTTTTGTATCTAAATTGTCGAAGCAATTTTTTACAGCAGCATTCATTCTTTTTGCTGTTGCCTTTAGCGTGCTCAGTCTAGATATCTATCATTACAGTCGTCACTTGGAGCTATCCCAGTCAAACAGTATTAAATACAATACAAATGACACAACGCTTAAAAACTCACAGTATCAATCTTTACTACCCCTACACAATTATCAAAGAAATAGAATTTTAACATTTATCGCTCCAAAAGTCGTCGA
>MDSZ01067327.1_pt1 | contig 23271 bp, 19 predicted proteins | sample 811201 | NCBI WGS metagenome assembly MDSZ01 (sample SAMN05326647, study PRJNA326480) | marine metagenome | isolation source: seawater | place: Indian Ocean: North | collected 2010
ATAGTTAGATCTGAAAAAACTGACTTCAGGCTGGCCGACGAGGTGGGCATCCTGGGCGCCGACGGCGACGAGTTGGGCAATACCACCAGACATTTTATAATATAGTGAGAGTTTATTTTTAAGCTGACAGAAAACTTAAAGTTTTCACCACTGTAGTATAAAATGGATATATCCAAACTAAGAAGAGAACTTGACCTGTTAGATAAACTTGATTGGGATTCAGTTGAATACAGGAAACAATCTTATGATCCTAATAAAAAAGTCCCAGATGAAGATTTGTATGAAACTATAAAAAGTTCATTTGGTGATGTACAAACACCCAGTCAAATACCACAAAAAACAAATAGAACTAGCTATGACTATGAGTTTTTACAGGGTATTGAAGGTGCTATAATTCATAAACTGTCAGATTTTTACAAGTCGCCACATGTTCACATTCGCGGTTTATATTATTACCCTCCAGGTGGTGTATGTGGTTGGCATACTAATAGTGATTTTCCTGGTAAACGTGTTTATATAACATGGGCTGAGGAAGATAACAAGAGTTTCTTCAGGTATTTTGACAAAGAAACGAATCAAATCATCACAAAATATGATAAAAAGGGATGGCATATAAATGAATTTACCATACCAAGAAATGGTCAATTGTGGCATTATATTGGATCCCCAGAAAGTAAGCGTAAAAGCATTGGATTTTTTATATCATAATACTAATAATGAGCCTTGAACATTCTGAGAGATTCCCCGGAGGAGCTGGTGATGGACCCAAATTTGGGTACCATTCTGCTAAATTTTCAAAGTGGAATGGTGATTGGCGTATAGACGGATTGGCGTACAGATTGTGTAATGATGATATACAACATTTATTAACAGATGACAAAAAGCAGACGATAAAACTCGATGAGATATGCTGGAAGGGGTGGAACTTGGGTAAGAGTAAAATTGGTCCTAATTGTATTTGTTGCAACGGTATGAGATACAAATCTGAACATCTATCTTACGATCCACCTGTAATTGTTACAAATATGGGAAATCCAGCTAATCGAAAATATCGTATGGTCGATGGTAAACATAGAATGCATCGTCTAGTTTTAAATGATGCCACAGAGGGTGTATTTTATGTTTTGGATTACAGTGAGATCAAACAATACATGCAGCCAATCAATTATTTTTAATTAAGTTTACTTTCTAACCTTTCTATCCATTCCGAATCTAATTGCAGCTGTTTATCAAGCTCCTGAACAGCTGCTGTCAGCACAGTGAATACCTCTTCATATTTAAGAAGCTTTGCATCTGCCTTGCGTGTTCCATTTAATAGATATACTTCATCACCCTGCTTTATACCATCTGGTATTTCAGAGTTCTCACCTACATCGTCAATCAGAATATCCATCCGGCCAAACCCTCGTTGGTTGTATGGTTCACCACAAATATCACGCCTATACTCTCCCAGAAATGTGTCTTCTCCCTTTTCACAGTTTGTTTTGAATTCTAAAAGTTCATAATCATTTAATTTCAGGTCAGTTGGCCAGGTTTTGTCTCTACATTGGAAAGTATACTTAGAACATTTTACATTTAACTTTCCGTCACTCCCAAATGTAAAAGCTTCTCGTTTATTCGAAAAAGATCCTACTCGATTTATGTTTGATACAAAGTTCTTTTCAGTAATAACCGACCCCGGTAATTCTTTTTCTACTTCCTGAGCTATGAATCCTAACTCAAATTTTGAAACCTCTTTATTATAATAACTAACAGGCCTAATATTATTAATTTTTTTTAGAGCCTTTTCTGTATCTAAAGTCTTTATATCAGTCTTAAAACGCTTATCGGATCTAGCATATGCACCGCTGCAGCGCAAGTAATATGCAGAATACATACTAATAGCGGGGTTGAACGGGTTGTTCTGTTGAACATAGTGGTCATCTCCGTGATACCCACTAAAAGATCCACCACCACCCGAGCCAGCACCGTATCGGTGAGATTGCGCATAGAAAGTCTGAGAGGTCCCTGCATTATCTAAGTACTGGTATCCATTCGATTTTATATAATAATTAGATTGTAGTGCGTTGTTTGTATTATACACACTTTGTCCTGCATTACCTGTAGGACCTTGGTTACCTGTAGGACCTTGGTTACCTTGAGGACCTTGGTTACCTTGAGGACCTTGGTTTCCTGGAGGACCTTGGTTACCGCTGTTACCATTAGGACCGGCGTTACCCTTTGGAATTGTGAATGCCAATGACTTAGCTGTGGCGTTACCCCCCACACTTACACTACAATTTGTTCCTGCGTTTCCTTCACTGGCAGACACGGAGGTCACTCCAGCTAAAAATGCAGGTACACTATCACCAATTTTAAATGTAGTATTTGACGGAATATTAACTTCACCTGGAAATGTTGTACTGTTCGTCATCTGATATACTCTCAGAATATTTTCAACATTCATAAACGCTCTTACGCCTCTTTTTCTTTAATTTTACTTTCTAATACTTCCAATCTCGCTTTATCTAACAATCTCTGTTTATCGATCTCTTTTACAGATGCTGTGAGTACAGTGAATACTTCGTTATAGTTAACACTATGAGCATCATTCACCCTTGTTCCCACTAAAAGATGATCAAGGCTCTCATCTACTGTGATCCCTTCAACTGGATCATCGTCTATGAGAACATCCAAAGAATTCGGTTGTGGTTCACCACAATATTGACGCACATACAGTGCCGTAAAATCGTTTTCTACCTGTGCATCTTTACCGTCTCGCACTTTAAATCTCAACCATTCTGAATTCTCAAATTTCACGTTAGAAGGGAATGTTTCATCTTTGAATACGAAAGTATATTGAACACATGCGGCTCCGTCATCCCTAATAAATGATCGTTTATTTGTAAAATTTCCTAATATATCTATATTTTCTACAAAATCTAGTTGCTCATCATCAACCGCCGCTGGTATTTCATTTTTGACTTCTTGAGCTATAAATCCTAATGAGAAATTGTGATTACTTTTATGTAAATAACTAACAGGTCTAATATTATTAATTTTTTTTAGAGCCTTTTCTGTATCTAAAGTCTTTATATCCTCCTTAGAACGTTCATCAGATCTGACCATAATCCCACCCATACGAGCCTGGTAGTAAATGTACCAACCAATAGCATTATTATAACTTGCACCATTACCGTATGTATTGTAATTGGCATAGAAAGTACGTGAACCACCGGCATTATCTAAGTACTGGTATCCATTCGATCTGCAATATCCATTGGCTTCGATCTTTCCATTGACGTGGTACGTCCCGCCACCTGCGGGACCTTGGTTACCTGCGGGACCTTGGTTACCTGCGGGACCTTGGTTACCTTGAGGACCTTGGTTACCTTGAGGACCTTGAGGACCTTGGTTACCGTTGTTACCGGTGTTACCAGCATCACCCCTAGGAATTGTGAATGCCAACGTCGCAGCACTCGCGTTACCCCCCAATGTTACACTTGCATTTGTTCCGGGGTCTCCCGTAGTAACACTTATGGCATCGCTATCAGCCAACACTTGAACTACATTACCACCAATTTTATACGTAGTATTTGATGGAATATTAATTTCACCTGGAAATGTAGTGCTATTCGTCATCTGATATAACTCCAGAATATTTTTAGAAGTTTGAAACGCTCATAAAAAATTTAAACTTTACTTTCTAATGCATCTATTCGTTTCTGATTTGACACTCGCTTTTTATCAAGCTCCTGAACAGCTCCTGTGAGTGCAGTGAATACCTCGTTATAATTAATACTGTGATAGTCATCAACCCTTGTTCCCTCTAAAAAATATAGTTCGTCTTCATCTATAACTATTCTTGGATCTGCTTTTGTACCAGAGTATTCGTCTGTCTTTACTGGGATTAGAAGGTCTACAGATCTCTCTTTTGGTTGGTCACAGTATCTAGAATCATGCACCGCTACACTGAAATTCTTTATCGATTCAAATTCTTTATTATCTGGACATATAAATTTAATTTGTTCGACCTGCCACGTATCATCACTTTTATCCCTCAAGACTAGTGGATTTACATCTGGCCACTCCACACCTTCTGCAAGTGTGAAAGTATACAGGTACCAAGGTCCTTCTTGTTTTTTATCTACATCTGGGTACACCGGGCCTCGTTTATTTGAAAATTTCCCCCCTAGTTGTAAATTTTCTACAAAATCATTCCCCCTTTGATCAACTGCAACGTTTAATTCTTTTTTCAATTCTTGGGCGATGAATCCTAACGAGAAACGTTCAGTAGATCTATCTAAATAACTAACAGGTCTAATCTTTTTAATTTTGTTTAAGCATGTTTCTGTATCTAAAGTAGTTACTTCTTTTTTCTGACGACTATCAGACCTAACCATTAGACCACCAGAACGGAAGAAATAGTTCGTATAACAACCATATGGCTGGTTCCAGTAATTAACTTGTTGAACATAATGGTCATCTCCGTGATACCCACTAAAAGATCCACCCGGGTAGCCCTTCCCGTGACGATTGTACTGTGCATAGAATACATAGGCTCTGTGACCATCTATATAGGCGTACCCATTAGATCTAAAATAAGCATTTGTATGTATATTACCATTAGTATGTGTTCCTATGTTCCCACCCGAGCTGCCCGTATTACCTGTAGGACCTTGGTTACCTTGAGGACCTTGGTTACCTTGAGGACCTTGGTTACCTTGAGGACCTTGGTTACCTGGAGGACCCGGGTTACCATTAGCACCATTAGCACCTTGGTTACCCCTCGGTAACGCGAATGTAATTGATCCAGCACTCGCGTTACCTCCTACTGTTATACCTGGAGTCGATCCAGCCGCACCGGTGTTGACAGCTGTGCTGCTTACTACTCGCATAAATGGAGCGGCACTACCACCAATTTTATAACTAGAAGTTGATGGGATATTAACTTCACCCGTAAATGTTGTTTTATTCGACATCTAATATAACTCTATAATTTTTTTAGCAGTCTGGAACGCTCCTAAAAAAATGATGTTTGAAAAGTTTTGGATGTATAGTTTAATAGCCGAAATCCCCAGTACCTGCACCCGTTCCACTATTTGTGATACTCGTAAGCCGTCCTGCTGTTTCATGGGACAGGTATTCAACAAAGATATTGAAACGAACCACACCGCTGCACGCGTTAGCTGGTTTGATTGTCACAGTTGTTCCTGTGAGGGATGTTGCTATTGTTGAGTCCCAAGGTGTATTCATGGTACTGGTACTAATGATATTGATTTGACCCAAGGCTGGGGCATATGCGGAGTTACCCGAACCCCCAATTTTACCACCAATAACATCAAATGTCATTGTACTAATTTCATCATCTGATTCGATCAACATCGCTGTAACTTTAGAATGGAAGGCGTGATTTGTAAAATCGAGAACATACGTCGCATTTGCTACACTCGCACCACTACCCAAATCAGCCGAATATGAGTATGTCTTTTTTCCAAAACCTCCAGTATTTGTAATGAGACCCCCTGTGACATAGGCGCGTTCCCCGACGTACACATCCTTCGCTATACCGACACCACCAGCTGCCTTGAGAGCACCCGTAGTTGATGATGTCGATTCAGTTGTATCTGTTAGGGTCACCACACCCGAGGCTGATAAGGTAGTAACAGCTGCTGCATTAGACCCAGCTAGAGTACCATACACATTAGTCCCTGAGATGGTAGCACCCTTTACCATACCAGAGGCAGTTAGGGTAGTCACAGCTGCTGTATTAGCTCCAGCTAAGGTACCGTATACATTGGTTCCCGAGATAGTTGCACCCTTTACCATACCGGAGGCGGTTAGGGTAGTTACAGCTGCTGTATTAGCCCCAGCTAGAGTACCATATACATTGGTACCCGATATGGTAGCACCCTTTACCATACCAGAGGCTGTTAGGGTAGTCACGGCTGCTGTATTAGCCCCAGCTAGGGTACCATATACATTGGTCCCCGAAATGGTAGCACCCTTTACCATAGCAGAGGCAGTAACACTGGTCGCCGTGACATCTTCGAAGCTGGCATGTTGACCAACAATCTTTTTCGCAATACCCATACCACCCGCAACAATGAGTGCACCTGTTACGGTTGTAGTGGCATCCGTTGTAGAACTTATGAATGCATTACCTGTTACATGTAGATTTGCCTCTGGGTTAGCGGCTCCGATTCCCACATTTCCAGCTGTATAACTCAATGCATCTGGACTTGTTTCAATTGTCCATGGTGTACTAATAAAGGGATTACCGTCTTCTCGGAAAGTACCTGTGAAGTTAATATCACCATCAACATCGAGGGCGTACGCGGGTGATGCTTTATTAATACCAACCCTATCATTTGCTGCATCCACATAAAGTGTATCAGTGTCAACAAAGAAATTACCACCACTCGTAATTCTGGCTTTTTCACTGTTATTTATATTTAAACGAATGTGTTGACCATCTTTCGCATTGAGATGTGTAGTACCACCCTCTGTTTGTTTAATTGCATAATTTACTGTAGTATTATTGTCAATGTGTGCAAAAGAAGCGTGATTAGTCTGTCCCATAAAACCTATAGCGGCTCTTCCTGCATAGGATGTCAAATCTAGATCGTAGCCCGCGAAAATATTACTACTGTGTACATTTCCAGCTACACCTAGACCGCCGGCAATCTTTGCTGCACCGGTTGTGGTAGAACTGGATGCTGTTGTATCAGTCACATTGAGGCTATCCACCTCGGTATCCTCAAAATTGGCATGTAAAGCGTGAATATTCTTAGAAATACCCACACCACCAGTGACAATTAGGGCACCAGTGGTTTTAGAGGAGGCATCTGTGGTGCCTCCAACGTTTAGGTTTTCTTGGGTACTTATACCACCTGTAACCTTGAGGGCACCTGTTGTAGCTGAGGTTGAAGTAGTATCGTCCGTTAGAGTCACCACACCATCTAGGGTGGCGGCAGCACCAAACAAAGCACCTGAAATACCTACACCACCACCTATGGTTACTGCACCAGTGGTTTTTGAGGAAGATGTGGTTGAACCCGTGACTCCTAGGCTACCATTTATATTTACTGCGAGTGCGTTTGCTGTATTCATTGTTATAGCGGAATCGGCAGAACTCATGAGGGTATGACCAATTTCAAGGTTGGATGCCGAGAAATCATAAATGATTGCGACATTACCCTTATGCCCACCTGTTAGGGGGTTATTCATAATCATACCAACATCGGCACCATTTATATTACCGATACCAACTTCGATTGTAGGATCTGAAACTGTGAGACTGTTCTGCCCTTGACTGGTTGTATTACCTGAAACGATCAAATCACCAGCTACTGTAATATTACCATCAAAATTGCCTGAATTACCGAATATGGCACCACCTACACCCAAACCACCGACAACTTGAACTGCACCACTGGTTTTAGAAGTAGATGCTGTATCGTCCCAAATTTTCGTAACACCTCCAACATTTAGCTTTTCTTGAGTACTTATACCACCAGCAACTTTGAGTGCACCAGTAGTCACTGAAGTTGAGGTAGTAGTGTCGGTTATGGTAACACTGTCAGCCTCAACATCTTCAAAATTGGCGTGTAAAGCATGAATGTTTTTCGAAATACCTACACCGCCGGTGACAATTAGGGCACCGGTGGTTTTAGAAGAGGCATCGGTTGCAGATATTACTTTGGCAACACCTCCAACATTTAGGTTTTCTTGGGTACTTATACCACCAGCAACTTTGAGTGCACCAGTAGTTTCCGAGGTTGAGGTAGTAGCGTCGGTTATGGTAACACTATCAGCCTCAACATCCTCAAAATTGGCATGTAAAGCGTGAATATTCTTAGAAATACCTACACCACCAGTGACAATTAGTGCGCCGGTGGTTTTAGAAGAGGCATCGGTTGCAGATATTACCTTAGCAACACCTCCAACGTTTAGGTTTTCTTGTGTACTTATACCACCTGTAACCTTGAGTGCACCAGTAGTTTCCGAGGTTGAGGTAGTAGTGTCGGTTATGGTAACACTGTCAGCCTCAACATCCTCGAAGTTGGCATGTAAAGCATGAATATTCTTCGAAATACCCACACCACCACTGACAATTAGGGCACCAGTGGTTTTAGAAGAGGCATCGGTTTCAGATATTACCTTAGCAACAGCACCAACGTTTAAGTTTTCTTGAGTACTGATACCACCCACAACCTTTAGGGCGCCAGTGGTTGCTGAAGTGGATGTAGTGTTATCAGTGATAGTAACACTATCAGCCTCAACATCTTCGAAGTTGACATGTGTAGCGTGAATATCACCCACAACACCTAAACCGCCACCTATGGTCACCGCACCGGTGGTTTTAGATGAAGATGTGGTTGAACCTGTGACTCCTAGAGTACCGTTTATATTTACTGGGAGTGTGTTTGCTGTATTCATGACAATAACAGTATCTGTAGCACTATTGAGGGTATGACCAATTTCAAGGTTGGATGTAGAGAAATCGTAAATCATAGCGACGTTACCCTTATTTCCACCTGTTGTGGGATTATTCATAACTAAACCAGTGTCCAAACCGGCTAAATTACCTTTACCAAGTTCAATTATGGCATCTTGAACTACAAGATTATTTGAATTAAAAACCGTTGTGTTTCCAGTAACTGTTAAATTACCAGTGAGTGTGAGATTACCACAATGAACGTTTCCGGCTACACCTAAACCACCGGCAACCTTTAACGCACCAGTGGTTTGATTGTTAGATGGTGTGGTGTCTGTAATATTGACACTATCAGCTTCGACATCTTCAAAATTAGCGTTTAAAGCGTGAATATTCTTAGAAATACCCACACCACCACTGACAATTAGAGCACCGGTGGTTTTAGAGGATGCATCGGTTGCAGATATTACTTTGGCAACACCTCCAACATTCAGGTTTTCTTGAGTACTGATACCACCAGCAACCTTGAGAGCACCTGTAGTTTCTGAGGATGAAGTCGTAGTGTCGGTAATAGTAACACTATCAGCTTCGACATCTTCAAAATTAGCATGTAAAGCGTGAATATTTTTAGAAATACCCACACCACCGGTGACAATTAAAGCACCAGTGGTTTTAGATGAAGCATCTGTGGCGCCACCAACATTTAAGTTTTCTTCGGTACTGATACCACCGGCAACTTTAAGAGCACCGGTTGTGGCAGAGGTTGAAGAGGTTGTATCTGTGATGCCAACCCCACCGGAAGCAACTAACACATTTATACCTGTATCATCAATGTAAACATTGGAACCTACACTCAAAGTATGAGAAGCTAAGGAATTGGCTATACCCACATTACCGGTGGTTACAAATGCAGCTACATTATTATAAAAAATTAGATTATTAGAAGTTGTATTACCTTGATTAGTTACAGCTTGAAAACCCTGATTACCTATGACATCTTGCGCTGATTCTCCGGATTGGGTTAACTCTTTTGTTGTAGTGTTATACATCATCAATACAATTTCAGAATTACCTTCATAGTCGGGTCTATAACGAACCGGTGATACATAAACAGCCCCACCTGTCGATGCATCAACCGCGGTATTACTCGCATTTAGAACGATCGTGTTTTCACCCTGGTCCTGTTGAGCGTGTTTACCAAACCTAATCTGGGTTGACCTCTCAACAGTTGGTAATGTCTTGACCATTTAGTATAAGTTTGTATTTTAATTTGCGTAAAGTAAACCAGCCATTCCATTTTCCACTCTCAAAATATTGTAATTTACTGCATAAATTGGGTCATTAATCTTCATAGACTCACTCATGATACTAGCTGACGATACACGACTAAAATTGAGTGTTCCTGTGGGCTGTAAGCTGGATGTTGAGAGGCAGAAACAATAAAGAAAGAAATCTGGAGAAGTTACGAAGTTTGTGTGATAATAACTCGTGACGTCTATAAAATGTGGTTTACCCCATTTATAGTTATTTACATCGAGACCATTTATGTTTAATTTAACTTTATTTGTCGGAGATGTGAGGGCACCATCAGTTGTTGTATCCGAGGATGCTAAATATTTTACTGGATGATTAAACGTGAGTTCTTGAACTAAAGTACCTGAAGGAATATTCTTTTGGACTTGTGTTATGAGGAGATCGTGTTTTCTAGATGCAACCTGACCACGCTCCTCATTATCGAGGTAATAGTAGTTTGCATAACATTCAATATTGTAATTTGCAGCAGCTGTAGCCCAATATATCCTAATTTCAACATTATGGTAGTTTAAAGCTACGAGGGGTAGAGCACATTGTGGCCCCTCACAAAAAAAGAACCTGAGAGGGTAAAAAAACGAACGCGCAGAAATACCGGGGTGTGTACCGTTTGCACTCCTAGATACATTTTGTGCAAATGTATCGATAGCAATCTTTTCTGTAAAGGCACTATCTTGGGTGTCAATAACGGAACCACCTATTAAAAGCTCAACTTTATCAATAATGGTGTCCCATCGTTGAATATCGAGGGCTTGGGTTTTGTCATCGAGTGTAAAATATACATAACTGAGAAGATCGCCAGATCTCTCAAATTGGACGCTAGACATAGAATTGTTTTTCACCGCTCCGTGGATGGTTTGTTTTTCAACGGATTGTGAAAAATTAGCATGGCGTTTAAATGTTGAACTGAAGAAAGATATTTCAGGATTACCCATGATATATTTATCCTGGGCACCTATAGCAATCAATTGAACAACACCTGCAGACATGGTAATACTAATTTAAGGGGAGAAAAATTACAGGTTGGGTTTTATACAGACGAAACGAATAACCAAAAAATTATTTTCGGCGGGATTTGGTGGTGTTATAAGAACACCGCTTTGATTACGAATATTGATAGTGAGACGATCAATTTTTCGAATAGGATTTACGTATTGCACAGCAATTGGGTAATCATCTTTGAAACTTATTATACCAGTATCATCTGTAGTAACAATACTAGCAAAAGATTTTCGAAGCACACTTAGTGAGTCTTGACCTTCATAAACATTGGTAGCGCGATCATTAAATGTAGAATTCAACTCATCAATAGAAATGTAGCAATGTTCACTTCCATTAGCCGGTGTGACTGTATTAATCCGAGCGGCTAGAAGTCGAGCCTGTACAACATTTTTTAGAGGCTGAGTCAAAAAACAGGTCCATGTGTTCGCGCTAGTCTGATTAAGAGTATCAATTGTGATGGTATGATATTCATAGTTTAGATCGGGAATCATATCCGTCGGCGATGTGATTAAAGCCATATATCATTAGCTTAGATTAAAGATCCACCAATTCCATCCGCGATCTCATATCCGGCATGATCACCTACAAGTTTTTGGGCACCACAAAGACCACCTGGGGTAAGACCAACAGAGTAAGGGCTGTCCTCCTTCCCTGAACCAGCGGTGCATTCAAGGTCTGGCTTGAGGTCGAAGAGAGATTCTTCACTGACGGTTGTAATGGTAATTGGCCTGGGTTGATAATTCGCGGTCTTCGCAGACATAAAAGACAGAACGAAGATGAGGGTCATCAAAACTGCTATGGCCATGAGGCCGTTGCGATTGGTCTTGTTGAGGTTAAGCATTTTATATTAAACTTAGATTTTTTTAATTAAAGTGCGTTAAAGAGATTTTCTTAGTTTCTATATAGACAGTAGATGGACGAAGAAATCGTACTCGATAGGGGTCAGACGACTGTGATGAAATTAGATGCCGATGAACAGGCCCTGATGGATGAAATTCAAATTTCTGCCCCACGACCAAAACCTGTCCCTCGACCCACAAGGCCTATGCAAAGACCTCAACAGTCTTTTCAGGGTCAGGAGGCTATGGATGCTTTTGTGAATCCCAACAAACAAAGTGCCCCAACTCAGCCTCCACAGGATGAGGAAATTGATTATGGCGAGGATGAACCAATGATGTTCGACGATGATGAACCTATGGGCCCCGGTCATAGTGACCAGGGTGAACAACCCTCGAAGGGGTACACTTCAATTGATGAAGAGAAGTCGGATCTTATTAACAAATTAGCTCGACTTGAGAAGAAGGGATTTGCAGTAAACAAGAGGTTGAACGCTTACTCGAACGTTGATGAACTCAGATCAGAGGTCAAGAGGATTACATACAGTATAGATGTTGAACAATCAATTCGATTCTCTCGCCGTATGTTGGTCGCCTGTGTAACTGGGCTTGAATTTTTGAATAAGAGGTATAACCCATTTGAGATTCAACTCGAGGGTTGGTCTGAGTCTGTTATGGAGAATGTTGATGATTATGATGGTGTATTTGAGGAATTATATGTGAAATACAGATCTAAGGTCAGCGTTGCACCAGAGGTCAAACTGATTATGATGTTGGGTGGCTCAGCAATGATGTTCCATCTTACCAATAGTATGTTCAAATCGGTGATGCCAAACATGAATGATGTTATTAAGCAGAATCCAGACTTGGTGAAGAATATGATGGCGGCGGTTCAAAACACTACCCGTGACACTAGTGGACCCGCCGTTGATGCACCCGTGGGTGGTTCAGGGCAGTATGAGATGCAGGGACCCGGACTTGACATTTCAAGCCTCATGGGTGGCATTTCGATGCCTCCCCCACCCCCAATGAATACCTCAATGGGACAGGGACCCTCGGCGCCCCAGCCTGTTGAGGAGGATGATGATCTCTCTGATATCATGTCCATCTCTGGTGATTCCACTGGGGGTGAGGTCAAGGAGGTCAATGTTGGTGCAGCTAAACCCAAGAGAACTCGTCGAAAGAAGAAGACCGAAATAAATCTCTAAATATATATAAATGATAGCGTATTGTCCGCTGGAGGATTTAGAGCCTCCCGTTCGACAGCAAGAAGTTGTCGCTGAGGCAAAGGCCGAACCTGTAAAGTCCCAGGTCGGCCGCGAAGAAACTGAATTAAATTACGTCATCATGGCTTTCATTGTTGGCGTAGTTGCACTAGCCATCTCTGATTCCATCAGGGCGTAAATGTTTAATCTACCGCGGGGTACCACCCTCCCTCGTAGTAAATTTAATATGTGAATGCACTTAATAAATCTTGACCACCAGTCCCATTGTCAAGTCCGGTCTGACCGTTGGTTCGTCTGTGACTTATTCTAGAAAGTCCACCGTTAACTCCAGATACGACTTCAACTGATAAATCGTATGAATAACTTGGTCGATTCAATGTGTTTGGTTCTATGCTAAGTCCCCTTGTACCGACCGATACAGTGGGACTCCATGGGTATGAGTTTGTAGCACCAAACACGGTCACTGGTCCAAGGGCTATATCGTGCATAGAAGCCGTGGTTCCATCGTGTGTACCACCAGATGCCTCGATAATCATCGTACTTGTGTTGCGTACATCAGTTGGTTCACGTAATACCGCTATGATTTTAGCATAAAATGTATTTGGTCTAAATGTAAAGCATATATCCTGACCATTACCAGTAGTAATTGTAGTAGAACGACTGTACTTTTTCGTCGCCACCTGGTCAGAGTTTGTGACGAAACCACCATTAACATGGAGTGTCGTATTCGCATTTTCACCTGAGAGGCCTAAACCGACTTGGTTACCCAAATCTAGGGCACCGGCTACAGTGAAATCACCTATGACCTCTACATTACTGTTGAGGAATACTGATGGTGCAGCTGAAATCGAGTTAATGTGTACATTACCTGTAGTATCCGAGTAAATATTGGAACTTCCGGCGGTTGTCGTGAGTTCGATTGTCGCGTTACTTGAGGCACTTTCCACACGAGCTATACCATTTACGGTTAGCTTCTGACCGGGTGAATCTGTTCCTATTCCAACATTACTCGAGTTAATCACATGAATAGAGTTTGTGAGAGTACTATTATTCGCGACACCCATAATGAGACCTGTAGTCCCATTTTCAGAGTTACTGAATCCTCTGAGATATCCACCTTCACCCTCACCAGTGTATATGAGCATACCAGTTTCTTTGTTCACCCCAGGACTCTCAAGTTTTAGGAGTGTTTGATCAGTTGTGTTTGCGTTATAAATATGTACATTAGAGTCTACAACTGTTGTACCTATACCAAGTCTACCAACTGAGTCGAAACGGGCATATTCAGAATCACCATTACCAACTTGGTGAGTAAACGTAAGATGACGACGCTGACTTCCATCTAGAATACTTCTAATTTTGTTGACAGAGTCAGATCCATCCGAGGGGTTAGTAGTAACGAATGCTATACCAGTCAGTGAGAACGCACCACCACCAGCGAACTCGATATCACCGTTTACTACGAGTTTTGTATTTGAACCACGTCCTGCCGCGTCTGAACGTTTACCACCAATAACGACAATACCGGCTTGATTGGTGATACACAATGGTACATCACCCGTAGCATCATCATCTACAAGATCACTGAAAGATTCACCAGTTGATGTATAGGTTTGAAAAACGTGCTCCGCGGCAATGTGTCGAATTCTATCAGGACCATTGGTTGTATCTCCGTCATTACCCTTGAATATTACAAGTTCATTCCTTGCTTGATCTACATTATAACGTCTTTCTACAAGCTTTGTGTTGCCAAACGTGTCACCAGTGAGACCACCGAATGTAAGATCATTACCTATGACTACATTACCTATCACATCTAGGGCACCTCTGGGTGAATCGGTACCTAAGCCTACCCTCCCATTGGCACCATCTATGTAGAGACCCACGGTTGAAGAATCTTTATTATTCTCTATATTTTGTGTGATTCTAAAATCTGAGTTTGAGCCAGTTACACCTGTTGACCAACCCCTGGAGTTATTTCCTGCGTTCGTTTGGATGTAAGAGGTGAATACATTACCTGCGAGTATACGATTTTTTGCTGTTATGATAGCATCACCAGATGCTCCATCGAAATTATGTACCAACAAACCATTTGTTAGGGGGTTGGCTACACCCGTAGCGTGTATTTCTAAATGAGCTGTTGGGAGAGTTGTGCCTATTCCAACACGACCATCACTTCGAATTGATAGCACGTCAACCTCCGTTTCGTAATTTGTACTCGCTAAAAACAAATCAAGTTGTGAATTGGCTGTACCACTTGAAACCGCTGTATGTTTACCCATTTTGAATGTTGCTCTCACACCATCACTACCCGCGGTTCCACCTTCTCTGCAAAGTTCCAAAACCTTTGTGAAATCTGTCAAATCTGCTGAAACCGCAGTTGCATTAGAAACAATGAGTGGAGTTCCAAGGTGTTTGTATGTTCCATGATTAGCAATTTCATCGTTGATAAATACTGTACCCCCAGATGTGTGTAATATACCCTTGGGTGTAGCTGTTCCTATACCAACGTTTGAACTTTCAAGGATAGTTAACTTTGGTGCTCCCATTGTAGCAGTTTTACTCGCATAAATGTTGAGACCCTTATTTTCAGCTACAATATTCTCAATTCTGTTTTCAAGTCCAGTTGAATACATACGAGAACTCGTTTTCCCAGTTGTTCCCCATGTATTACCATAAATAAAACCATCCCCACCAGGTGTATGGACATTACCCGTAACTGTTAATATTTCACTTGGTTCGGTATTCGATATACCTAATCTACCCTCAGGGGTAATCCTAATTCTTTCTGTATTTTTTGTACTCATTTTGATTATTTGGTGTGTGTTTGAAAACTGGGCTCCAAATATTTCGATTGAGCTTATATTTGAAACAGTGGGACCGGATTTAAGAACAAGTGCGTTTGATGTAACTGTTCCACCGCTGAATCTATCTGCATGTATAGATACGTTTGCATCTGAATAAATTGATTCTGTAAAAAGATTTGTTGTCGTTGTATTACCTAAAATTGTCAAAGTGTTTGCTGCTACCATATTTGCAAATACCTTCGCACCCACAGACAATGTATTTTGTGGTGCGGTATTAGCAATACCTGTATGTGTGTAACCAGTAGTTGTAATCGCATTTGATTTAATATTTTGATTAATGAGAATTGGTACAGTAGCCTCTGGATTTAGGTCTAAAAGATTTCCAATCCTTATACCACCCGCTACTACGTTACCTTCGATGGACACATTTCCGGTAGTTACGAATAGATTCGAACTCACATCATCAAAATATACATTTGAGCCTACAGATAATGTGTGAAATCGATTAGTGTTTGCTACAGCTACATTACCATCCGTGAATAACTGCCCGTACACGTGAAGATTGACGGTGTTAGATTGATCCATAGTAATCCTTGTTAGTTCCGGTGACATCTGAGTTCGACCAAGAACGTATTCATTATTTGAAAATTGATATCCAAATACAAGATTTGAAACACTTCCATCACCACCCTCTGTCATTAGTAAAGCATTGTCGAACGGCGCATTTTTATTATTTGTTTTCCCGTGTTGAATCACATTATTCTCAACAACTAGATTGATAACTGTTTGGTATTGTGCACTTTCAGTTATGAATGCGTTACCATTCACAACTAGATTACCATTTACTGTTAAAATACCATCGCTAATCACAACATTTGCACCATCAAAAACTGCTACATTTGAACCCGGCTCATAATCAGCACCACCGTTACCCACACTCAAGAAATTTTCAACTGATAAATTTGTAGAATGTGTATTTCCGTCAACCACCAACACATTCGATGCATCATTATCAACGATAAATACATCGCTAACATTTATAATATTTGAAACTAGAACATTTGTAGCTGAAACGTTACCTTGTGCGGTAACTAAATGCTCATTTCTACGGTCAATAATGAATTCATTATTTGGTCCAATCTGAAATTCATTGATAGCACCCGGTGCCGAAATACCAATCTTATCATTCACATACAAACGCTCGGTACGAACACCCTTGGTAACGTCAAGAACGATATTCGTTGCTGTATCCTCTACAAAAATATTTGAACCTATAGAAATATTCTTTGTGGGATTTGTATTAGAAATAGCAAATTTCTCTGCTGTGATAGTTTCGACATCAATCTCTTTTGTAATAATACTTTTTACGTCAGTAAGGACATCTTGCTCGACTGGGTCTGCGTCTAGACTGGTTACAAAAACCTGATCGAAACGAGCTGTTCTACCCATCTATACTTTAATTACCGAATAAAATTCCGGCTAAACCGTCCTTGATTCTTAGAACATTATAGTTCACTGCGTATATACTTAACTCCTGATCACTTGGTCTAAGATTACCCTTCTCCACACCCCGTAATAAAATTTTGGCATTATCGATACGACTAAAGTTTAGGGTTCCTGAGGGGTTATATTCAGAAGCATTTAGACAGAAGTGATACGCGAAGTACCTTGTATTGAAAAGTACGTTGGTTTCGTGGACAAAATCGCTCGCACCGTACGATGATTTATAATAGTTTTGTACTGTGTGAAAATAATTTGGAGACATCTTTTCAAGGATCGGGGTTCCGTTGATTTGGATATCACCAGATAAAAATGTGAAACGATCGTTCGCAAAATCATCACTTAATGCACCAAATCCAAAAAAGAGTGATTTAACAGGATGATTAAACGATGAAATATCAAATGTATTATCACCACCCCCTAGAGCGTTATTGGACACAGTCTCCATTGGAAGAACTATCTGTTGTGTTTGTGTGACGATAAAATCGAGACTTCGATTCACGAGAGATTCTCGTTCTTCTTTATCCAGGTAAATATAGTTACCGTATACATTAATTCGTTTTTGTGCATCTGTAAGATTTAGAACTGAATCATTATAATATGTGTCATCAAAATTGACTTTAATTTCAACTTGATGATGTTGTAATGCTAGAAGGGGTAAGAATGCCTTATGATCACAAAAAAAGAAATGAAGTGGGAGAAATGCTGGATTGGATTTAGAAACTTTGTTATTCAATTCTTGTGTCTTAGTCCATGTGTCAGACATATAATTGTGCCATATATCCGAGTAATAATCAAAATGTTGAGAATCTATTTTTTGACCCCCTATATAAAGATCGATAGTGGAATTATAAAAAAGATTAGAAGACATGTTTACTGCATCTACACCGACTTTCTCAAACCAAATACCATTAATGATATCACCTAAAACTGGTATAGTAATTGAGTTGTCAGTTTGGGTCAACGATTTAATCAATTTTGGAGCCTGAGAAAAATTTGTATGTCTCGTAAACTTCATACGAAAAAAAGAATGACCTTCATCACTGGTAAGATACACATCTTGAACTCCTTTGGAGACCAACTGTATTAATGCACCCGACATTTAATAGATGTTTAGATTATAAAAACAGACACTTTCCCTGAGGGAATGCACTCTTAGGTTCTTCTACGTTTTTACCATGTATTTTAAAACCACCTTGACGGTACACTTTCATTCGTTTATAATACATTGCTGTAAAGACAGACCATGGGTCGTGAACATCGTAGATGTGGGGTTCATTTTTCTTTCCCTTTGTTTCTCTCATAATTCTACCAATACTTTGTGTAATATCAGATTTAGGAGAAGCTAAAATAACTGTATCTAGTGTTGGAATATCTAAACCTTCATGTGCCTGACTAAACGTAGCAAAAATAATCTTTTTCTTGGATGACTCTTGGAGTTGAGCTTCTTTCATACCACCCATGTATAGACCAGACGTTTTAGGAAAACGTTGGTGAAGAAATTCACAATGAAAACGACGATCACTGAGTACTAGAAGTTGACGGGTACCGGATGATGCCTTTTTTACTAATTCTACTAACATTTTGTTTCTGGCCCTATCTTCAATAAGTTCTGTTATCATATTTGGCATTGATATTTTACCGTTTCTCATAGATGGAGGTGGATTCTTATAATTTGGTGAATCAAATACGACGGGAAATACCTCAACCTGTCCCTGATTTTTTCGTTCAACTGCAAAAAAAGTGGGTCCCATAAACCAATGAAGAACCTTTGTTAGACCATCTTTTCGTTCAGGTGTAGCAGAAAGACCATAGATATGTCGTGGACAAAGTTTAAACAGACTCTGACTAAAAACTTTAGCACAAATGTGATGTGCTTCATCGACAATGACTGTACCTATACTTTCAAAATCTGAGAAACTGTATTCTTTTAGGGAAAGAGACTGAAGCATAGCGATGACAAAATCACAATTAACCTCCTTTTTATTTTGTTGAACAACTCCTATAGTGGCTCCCGGGCAAAACTGTTGAATGCGTTCTCTCCATTGATCAGCGAGAAACTGTTTATGTACGATAATCATCGTGCGATATCCAAGTTTAGAAGCTATGGCCAGGGATATCGTCGTTTTGCCATAGCCACATGGTAAAGAAAGGACACCATGCCCTGCTTTAATAGCTGCTCCGAATGCTTCATTTTGGTGTGTAGCATCCCGAAGTTGTCCTGCGAACTTAGTTTGAATTCGGATAGGTTCTGGTCGCTTGTCATATTTAGGTTCTCCAAGTTTAGAAGTTCCATAGAATCTGGGAACGCAGACTCCATTCTTAGCTGGTTTGAAAACTTTGAAAGGCGGTGGAGGAAATCCAAAATCTCCATTTACGATGGGTCTTACCGTTAATTCTTTTTTAATTTCTTGGATTGGACCTGTATCTACAAGATACCCTGTTCTTGTCAGGGTTGTCATCCTATTATACTCATTTAAAGAATATATACTTTAAATGAGTAAAATGCCTGTCATTGACGTGGAAGAGAATATCACACAAATTGCGACATCAATAGAAGATATGCAAAAAGAAATCCTTCGCCTTGAAGGTATGCTTCGAACATTTCAAGGGTTCAAGGATTCTGGTTTGTCTACTATCACCCTTCCAGCTGAAATGGGGCGGATTTACCCGGATGAAAAACTTTCTAGTATCCAAGAGAAACCACAGTAATTACCAACATTCCAAGCTCCTTTGAATTTAATTTCAATTTCTACTTCGTCAGCTTGTTTACATGATTGAATAGGACGTCCTTTGACGTTGCACATCACTCGCCTGTAACGAAATGGTACCTTCACAGTAAGAATATGTCCATCGAGAGGATTATCAATATGTGTATTTGTAAGTAAGTGCCATTTATTTGTATGCATTCGTTCTATAATTTCCGAGACTTTAGCAGGAATTATAAAACGGATATACTTTTTAGAATTGAAATCGTACATGGGTTCATGAACTTTAGCCACAAACTTCATTGATCTCTATTACGATATACTAAAATTAAAACTATAAGTAACACGAGAATGAAAAGTAGGACTTGTGTAAGAAGTAGAGGTTTTAGTGGTTTTCTTGTTCCAAAACATTCGTGACTTAGGGCTCTAGATACCTCAGTACCGGCTTCAATACTCGAGTATGGAGTTTCACGGGGAGACATCATACCACACATCGCAACTTTAGGGCATTTACCAAAGAATGGGAGTTGACCATGAAGGCTGAGAACCCCAGAAGATTGAGAAAAGGACCACCTCTCCTTTTCTACCTCCCACTCTGCACCCCATCCAATTCTCATTTCAACTGGTTCGGGTAAACCAAGTTGTTTTACAACTTCTTCTTTTATGGTTTCGGGATTGGAGGTTAATATTTCTTCACTGAGGTCACATATGACACATGATATGGTATTGGTACCGAACAGAACTTTAGGTTGTAAGTTCCATTTAGTTTGAGTTGCTATTTCGATATCGGTTTTCATGACTGGTGTTTCGTCATAGTCGATAAGAACATTTATAGCACCATATGTACTTCCTTGTAATTGTTTCATAGCGTCAGGACCCCAATTATCACCTAAAAATTTCATAGCTGGACTGTTATCCAGACACAAAAAGAGCATTCCATCATCAATAGTTCTTTCATCTGAAAAAGTTGCAACAAAATCATCCTCCCCATATTCAACATTCATCAATTCTGTACCAAAAATAAAATTAGCACCAGCGTTGATGAGTGCTTCTTCCATTGCATCACACATCACTTTACCCGACTCCTTCTGTGTGTACATTTGTGAAAGTATGGTATGATCTAAATTTTTTACAAATTCATATGCACTCATGACATCCCATGTAACCCCATCCATGATAAGTGGTAAATGTTCAATATATTTTCCACCTTTCTCACTTAAAGGTCCTACTGCATCTTTTAGAGATATACCTTTAAATTTCTGAGGTTGTGCAAGTACTCGAGAAAAAAGAGAAATCAGAATTCCATAATCTTTTATACTTAAAGATGTTAAAGCAAAGTTTAAATGTTTTTTATTATCAACCGGTTGAAATATTTCATTCCAATCGATGTTCATTTCAGACAATAACGACTGTGTATTAACAAATGCTTTATCAAACACAATTCTATGTGCGTGAAGATCCCGTGTTTCCACATCGGGCTCCCACCAAGAACCACCAGCTGATACCTTCCTATCATATATAGTGACGTCGTGCTCTTCTCCTGATCTAAGTATTTCCCATGCGAGAGACATTCCTGTTGGACCTGCCCCGATGATATGAATCTTCATTCTATCTTTAGCTTATAGAAAAAATCCTAAGGGTAATGTAGGATATGTTGAGTATTATAGTCAATATGCAGACGCCACCTGTCAAGTTGGCGCCAAATCAGAAGGTGAAAACTTGGAAATTTGCCGCCAAATATTTATGGAAAGAACGCTTTACTGAAGATAAGGCCGAGCTTGGTCGATGGACGAAAAGTGAACTTCTAGACCTTGGCCCGACATTTGTAAAATTAGGACAGATAGCGTCCACACGAGGAGACCTCTATCCACCAGAATTTACCAAAGAACTTGAATCTCTCCAAGATAATGTACCACCATTTGATTTTAAGCTTGTAAAAGATGTTGTAAATAGAGATATATTCAAAGATTTTGAAGAGATTCCATTTAAATCGGCCAGTATTGGACAGGTTCATAAAGCTACCTTAAAAAATGGTAAAAAGGTTGTTGTAAAATTAAAAAGACCCGGTATTCTCGAGACTATGATATCTGACACAAACAATGTCAAGAAGATTCTCGACTTTATTCAGTCTATTGGTATAGATACTGGTTCTAGTTCTAACTTTGTCCTTAATGACTCTATAGAGTATCTTCTTGGAGAGGCTGATTACAGACAAGAAGTTGAAAATGCGATTAAGTTTAGAAGAAGTTTGAAAGGGATTGATTGGATAAAAGTTCCATATGTGTACAAGAAGTATTGTACCGATGATATGATTGTGATGGAATATGTAGAGGCTGATAAAATCACTGAGATCAGAAATAAAAAAATCAATCGGAAGAAAGTTTGTGAGGCACTCGTTAATTCATATGTGATCCAAACTATGGACAGTGGATTATTTCACGGTGATCCACATCCGGGTAACCTGGCTATTTCCAAAGATGGGAAATTGGTGTTTTACGATTTTGGTTTATTGATCGAGTTGGATGATGAACTAAAACAGGGTTTCTCAGACTTATTCGGGTGTATTATAAAACGAGACACGAAGGGTATTGTTCAAATATTAATCACGCTAGGTGTCATTGTACCAACATCTTCAGACGTCAGTGACATTGAAGTATTTTTTGAAACCATCTTAGGGTATTTGGAAACCCTAGATGGTGGTGCTATCATGAACGATGAGTTGGCGGCCGAACTTGCAATGGAAAAACCATTTGTTGTACCAACAAGTTTTGTATATTTAGCGAAATCATTTTCCCTAATTGAGGGAATATGTCTTCAACTTGACCCAAATTTTGATTATTTCACATACCTAGAACCAATGATTCAAGAGCAGTTTTTAGAGTCTCTTGATATAAGTGAAATCATCATGAATACCACGGAAATTCCATCTAAAATTGGAAAAATAAATTCGACTGTTCTCGGTCTTGAGAGGTCGAGAGCAGCGATGAAAAGATCAATGATTAAAACACGACAGGAGATAAGGATAGTTCAATACAGTGTGATATGTGCTTTATTAGCTGAGAGGTTCAACGGGACACCACTTGCTGCTCTACTCGTTGGACTTGCTATTTGGATTACTTTTCGTAAAGATCGATCTCTTTAGCGTTACTCTTCTTCTTCTTAGTTTTCTTGTCCTTCTTGATAACATCTTGGTGTTCCTTGAACATCTCCTGAACACGCTTGCGCTCTTCACGGGCGATGTCACCAATCTTGTCCTTAATTTTGTCTACCTCGGTCTTTCGTTGTTTTTGGATTTTCTTGCCGATCTTTTTGAAGTCGTCAGTTTTGGCGAACCATGTGGGGGATGCAGTAATAGCGAACATAGTGTTTGTTGTATTTTAAGGACATTTAATTTTTAACCGTTTTAACTTTTCTTCGAATTCTCTCCTCTCACCTGGTGAATCTATCGCTTTTCCATCCGCG
>MDSZ01094702.1_pt1 | contig 23251 bp, 25 predicted proteins | sample 811201 | NCBI WGS metagenome assembly MDSZ01 (sample SAMN05326647, study PRJNA326480) | marine metagenome | isolation source: seawater | place: Indian Ocean: North | collected 2010
AAGTATGCGCCAGTGCTAGAACCTTGAATATAATCTAAATAAAATGTTTTCTTATCAACAGCGTCTGTATCAAGACCTGTTGCTGTTCTCGAGATTTTAGCTTTCAGTCCACTCGTACCACCAGTTAATGTATCGCCTACAAAGTTTGCAAGAGTATCATTTGATACTGATGCACCTGAGGCATCTAGATCGTTAATCTTAATATAATCTCTGATCAGTGGCTCACCACTTGCCCCTTTTACTCTTGCACCATCTTTAAAGACGTGGTCAGCGAAGTTTCCTATTGTATCTTGTAAGATTGTTTGAAGTTGTGTTAGTTCTCTTGCTTGTACTGCAACTCCAGGTTTGAAAAGAATACGTGCAAACTTCTTCGCTCGATCGAAGTTATCAAAATATGGACTTGTGTTTAGATTTAATGCCATTTGTTTACCTTAAAAATTAAATACCACCTTCAATGTTTCAACCTGATTTTCATCCCTAGTGATAGGTCGTCTGTTATCAATATACAGGATCTCACCTGAGTGGTTGCTTATCTCTGGAGTCGCTAAACTATTTATAGTCATTCCTGTGTCCCCTGTTGTAAGATTTGTAAAAGTTGACGAAGCTGAAATTCCAGGAAACTTCTGTAGGAGATAAACAGTGTCCTTTGTTCCGTCATTATTCGTATCAATGTTTTGTATGACTGAAAATCTACCACCATCATCAGTTGTTACAATATCATCCAAATTAAATTTTGATACATTTGCAGAACTGACTGTTACTACATGACATGGAGTTCCAATAGAATCAGTAAAAGTTCCTGTCTCTGCAAAGTTATGCATATTCTTAATTATACCTACTTGTCTAAATTCGTTACCAACTATAATGTCTGCATCATCACTTGTAAATGAAACTGTTACGCCCACGTTTTTAGCAAACAATTCTCTTGGAGGATTACCGCCATGCCCAGAGTTTGGTGCAACAATCGGTCTTAAAGTACAACCTGTTCCTGACCCAATTGATTGTGAAATCTCTAACTCAACAAAAGTGTAATTGGATCCAGGATTTGTAACTGCCACTGATGTAATTGTACCAGCTGCATTTACAGAAGCTGAAGCAGTTGCACCAGTTCCATCTCCCTTCACGGTTACTACAACATCACCTTCAACATAGTCAACACCACCATTTGTAACAACAATACGGTCAAGTGTACCTTTAACAGCTGCTGCTTCCACAGACGACTGCAATGAAGGAGTTTCTGTCGAACCGAGTGCAGCCGTAGCAGTTGCCCCAGAGCCACCACCACCAGTAAGTTTGACAAACGCAAATGAGTAGCCACGACCCTCGCTGGTGATTGTAATTGCAGTTACTGCACCACTGCTAACAGTAGCAGTTGCAACAGCACCAGTGCCATCTCCTTCGATGACAACAGTTGGAGCAGAAGTATATCCTGATCCACCAGCTGTTACTGTGATGCTATCTAACTCTCCGTTCACGTCAAAGGCTGGATTACCTGCACCAGAAACTTTTCGTACAGGAATAAAGTTGACGTTTAAGAACTTTGTTCTATCAGCTGCACCGATTTGAAACATAAATTTCCAAGTATAACCATCATCAAGTTTAAAAGTGTCAGTTGATGTAGATGTCGGTTTAACTGTGCTTTGTGAATTATTGTTATTATCAAGACACTTATAGACGTTAAATTCATCCGTCATTACATAGAACTTGGCGTTAGCTAAATTCGTCGCACCACTATAAGCTGGGTGATTATCTGCATACTCATCATCATATTGATCATAGATTGTGCCTGTAGTCCAATCATATCTTGGTGCAAGCAATACTGCATCCGATGCTTGTATTCTTTTAACGAAAAGCATATCCTGACGATAAGTCGCCTGATAGTATTGAGAATCACGTGGAGTCTCTGGAGTGGTATCATCCGTCCAAGATCTTGCACGCGATGCGAACATATAGAAAAAGTCGTTCTCATTGAATATATCTCTATAAAAAGAACGAGCATTTTCTACATTTGCAGCTTTTCTAAGCAGTAATGCCATAGTTTCTAACTCCTAACTGTTAGGTTTACGTGTCAGAAACTGTAAGTGTCCAAGTAATCTTCAGTGTATCTGCAGCACCTTTGTTCACAACTGAAAAAGTTGTACGACATAACATTGTGCCAGAAGAGGATGCATTAAATACCCCTGCTTCTGTAACAGCACCTGTTCCTGTACCAGCTGGAAAATCACCTACATATTCAACAGTATTAGTTGAAACAGTTTGTGATGTCAGTGATACACGAGAGGAAGCAATTGCAGTTTCCAACGCTGTGTTACCAGCAGCTGGAGCAGTTGTGCCTGTACCAACTTCCATATGTGACATACGAGTTGCTGGTGAAGAAGCACCGAGTCTATCGGCGATATGGTTAAGACCAGTGGTCACAACCAAGTTCTTCACTGTTTGCTCTTCTTTCAGATTTCCATCTGCATCGAAAAGCTGGATTTGAACGCGACCTAACGCATTCATTTTTTCTACATCAAGAATCATTTTTTTCTCCTAGTTGATGTGTTTTAATATTAATATCTGTTCCTTATTTATAACGAATTTATACGCCATTTAAGAAATACTTCTAACTTCGCCAACATAATCTTCAGCGAAATAATCTCCTGCATAATTCTGAGCGATAATTTGACCGCTTTCGCCCCAAGCTATTTCTTCTGTCTGTACACCAGTGAATAATAATACATTTGCATCATCGAATTCATAAGCATCTGTTCTTACAGTATCAGATTCTTTTGCTACTGCTTGAGACCAATCAACAGATTCTGTTTTGGCAAGATTTGGTTGTTTTGAAACAACTTCAGACCAATCAATACTTTCTGTTTTATTTAGTTCTACTGTTCTAATAACAGTTTCTGCCCAATCAACCGAATCTTCTGGCTCACGAAGAATAACGAGTAAGAGGTCTACTAATTCAGACCAATCAACCGAATCGGCGACAGCAGGTAAATGTACGTCTTTCGCAACAGCTTCTGACCAGTCAACGCTTTCAGTCTTAGCCATTGTAACATCAAATTTATTAATCTGATCATCCACATCTGGGCTCTCAACTTTACCAAGATGAGGGAATAACAATATAGTATCAGTTGATGCACCTGTTCTCTGATCAGCCCAATCTACTGAATCTGTAATTGCTGGTTTGTGGAAGAATAATACTGGTACATCCTGAACGAGTGGGTTCTCAATTTCAGCAAACAGACGGAATACGATAACATCAGGAAGTGCGTTAAAGTTTTCTCCCATGTTTACTGTTTGCAATATCTGCAAATCAGTCCAAGCTATCATACCTGCAGGGTGTGCAATACGATCTAGTAATTCACCCCATTGTGTTTTTGGTCTAGAAGTTCTTACCTGATATGCAAAGTTTTGATAAACTGCGTTGTCTTGAATTTTGTTTGCATCAGACAAGAAACCACGAGAGTTTTTAAATGCTCCAGGAAATGTATGAGAGAAACCTGTGTTACAAGTAATTGTTGCTGTTTCATTTGTTTCAGATCTAAGAACGAAATCAAAAGTAGATCTTTGGAAACCTGTACCAGTTGATATAACTTCAAGCACAGATGGATACTTATTTGCATCTAGAGTTTTTATTCGTACCAGTGCGTTGTTATCAATACCTGTGATTGTATAATCTTCTGCAAAATAATCTATTGCATATACACCAAGAATATCACCAGTTTCTGAAACTTTAAATGTTTCACCTATAACAAACCCACCATTTGTAGTGCCTGAGTTTGTTTTAAGTGTGACACTATTAAGCACACGTGTGAGGAATGCAGTCTTATTTTCAATAACATCACCAAGACCTTCAAGACCAATCCAAGATCTTACTGCATCGGTATTAAGAATTAAAGTTGGTACGTGATTATATCCAACACCCTGTACGTTGTTAACAAATACTGTATTAGATAATGAACCATTTGTTAACCTCGTATCAATAACTGCTGTGGTTGTAATAGTATCTGCTGAATTTGGTTGAATAATAACAGCAGGGTTTGCAGAATATCCTGCACCAGCATTGGTAATAGTTACTGAGAAAATTTTACCGTTTGTGATTGTAGCGACTTTAAATGTAAGAGCAGCTGCACCACCGCCACCTAAAAGTGAGTCTGGTATTGTAATCGTTTCATCTGGTGCATAATTATCTCCAACTGTATCAACTGTAATACTTGCTGCACCAGAGGAGTTTACAACTACTGTAAATTGTGCACCTGAACCATTTCCGTTTGTAGAAAAGCCAGTATCAATATCATATGTTCCTGCAGTTCTTAGTGCATCTGCTGCACCGATAGTTCCTACAGTTGCAATCCTACCACCAATAACAGCTGTCAATTCACCCTCAACACCCTGTCCAGGAATTATCGTGCCTCCAGGAAGGTCAAGAGTCATCTCATATGCAGTTGGTGCAGTATAAGCAATTTCTTTAACACGAGTTACAGATGTGTTAATTACTTTTCTTGCTGTAATAGATGCTGTTGATTCGTAATAGTGAACATCAACACGTTTACCTCTAAGACTTAGAGGATCTGGTTGTGGAGATATTTCAGTATTTGCATATGCTTTGATTGTTAATTCTTTTTGGAAAATACCATCAGAGGGTCTTAATATAAATTCTGACGGAAGGAATACTTCAACATCTTCATTGAACAACATTTTAAAAAATTGTTCAACACCTTTTCTTGAACCCTTAGACTCGAAGAAATCTCTGACATGCTTAATAAGTAGTCTTGAGTCAACTTCAGCAGTCGCTGGAAAATCAATTGCATATTGTTCTAATAGCGGTTGTAAGAAATCATCTGTGGCTTCTATACTGTGATCAAGATTTAATTTGTCGATTAACTCTTGAAGAAGATGATTTGGAGCGTGTTTCTTTTGACCGTCTACAAGATTTAATGCACCCAACTCAGTTGGTCCAAGATCCATATATCTAAAGTAATCTTTTATAAACCTTGCAAAGTTAGGGTAATCTGTGTGAATATAATCTGGTATTTGAGAGTCAATAAGATACGACATATTGTCGTGAAAATACGCAGGTTGTTTAGCAAGTGTGTTTATAACTGGTGTAAGGATTGCACCATTACCACCGCCAGTTAGTTGAGCGATAGTAAATGTCATATCAGTGGCATTGTTTACACCACCAATAGAGATATCTGTTATTGTAACAATTTCCCCTTCACAATACTTAGATCCTGTGGTTGTAACAGTAACAGAAGTTACTGCACCATTTGAATCTACAACTACAGTTGCAAGTGCACCTGTTCCAGATTTTGAAGATACAATTGGAATCCCAGTATATGTTCCAGCATCTCTTCTAGTATCTGCAACAGTTGTGTTTGTAAGAGATGAAGTTCCAAGACCAATACCAGAACGAATTATAACTTCAGGTGTAGTACCATAACCATCACCCTCATTAGTTATTATAACTCCTGCAATTGAACCGTTTTGAATATCTAAAGTAGCAACTGCTTGAATCTGATCAGACTCAGGACTTCCAGAGGGTGCAGATATAAAGAGTTCTGCTTCTCCTGCAATTGAGGAATAATTATTACCTGCATTGGTAATAGTGATCGATTCTATGTACCTTTTAAATCTCGGTGCAGATCTAGCCATTATTATCTATCCGTTATTCTTGCTTCTAATTGTACGGTGGTTCCTGCCCTTATATTGTTTGGAATATCAGCTGTTGAATTGTCCTGAGTCAAAATATAGTTTTTAGAGGGTTGTGGTACAACTGCAGAACCATTTTCATTTATCTGTGTTGTTCTAAGTAAGATATCTGTTTTAATATCTTTTTGACTTTCATGCGGTTGACAAGTTACACTCAATGTAGAGTGAGAACCAGATATCGCTTGAATATTAAGTGCATTGAATTCTATTTTACCTGTATCATAATCAATTGTTCCTGCGTTTGCATCAACAACAACATTTTTATCTGATGTTTTAAGTACGATTGTTCCTTTACCATTATAAGCTGGTGCAACAACATTTGCATCTGGGACATCTGCTATATAAACAGAATATGTGGCTTGATCAATTTTAGCACTAAAGAATCCACTTGAAACTGAAAGTGGTTGGATCTTATTATTAAATGGCAATGTATATTTGACAATTGTGTTTAAAGAAGGTGTTACTCTTTTTTGTAATCTTAGTTCTAAATTAACTGCAATAAAAGAGTTTGATAGTCCAACAATCCTAGATGAAAGCACAGAATAATAAAAGTTCCTATCCAATGCGTTTAGTTGTGTATCAAAATAGCTAGTTATTTCATTATTTACAAGAGTTGTTAGTGCACCCTCTGTTAATGTAGTTTTCTTAGAGTCATATGTAACACCAACAGTCAATCCTATAAAAGTAAATTCTGGATCTACAAACTCAGCTGTAATAGAAACTGGTTGTCTTGGTGCAATAGTTTCTCTTAGCAGAGTATCTTTATCATCTTGTGTAATTACCAATCCAGGTTTTGCTTGCAGTGAAATAAACACCTTACCATAAATTGGTGGGTCGTTATCTTCACCACCCCAAACAGCAACTGATTTTACGTTTGGATTTGAAGAAAGGATTAGTGCTTGATAGTCGTTACTTGTTACTGCTCTATTTTTTGTAGCGTTAAATCTAGGTGCATTGAAACGAATACTGTCTACCGTTTCTTGTTCTGCACCACCAGATGACTGAGTTACAAGACTTACAGAAACTGTTTCTCCGTTTCCAATAAATACGCTAGGTGGCGTAAATGCTTTTATACCATTTGCTGCTGGACCACCAGCTGCAATATAATTAAGACGAACAATATTACCTGCTGTTAATTTTTTACCAATAACACCATCACCAAATCTTACTTCATAAAAACCATTTAATGCTTCTTCTATAAAAAATACGTTTGAAGTTGATGTGACATTTAGAATATTATCTGCAAAATTAAATGTTGTGCTTGTACTATCACTTATGCTTTCTTGAACAGAAACAGTAACAGTGGTTGTATCAACATTAGGATTAGCCATTAAGACTGGACCTTGTAAAGAAGTTGCATCTATAATTTCTGAATTATCAACTCTAACTCCTTCTACAAGTCTTACGTTTGTGAAGTAAAATCCATCTACGCCATTTACTTGTGTTTTGTTTACTGTATAATCTTTGTCTGGGAAAAACTTAAATGTTTTACCGTTAGAAGAAGATGTGAATACTCTCTCTTTTGTTAGTGTAAAAGAACTACTTGTATAAGAGGAAGGTATATTTGTAATTGTAAGATTGATCACAGCAGCTGAAGCACGAGCAGATCTTGCTGTATAACCCATAGTCTTTGCAATAGAAGCAACGGAACTTCTTTTTATCGCGGAGTCTAAAAATGCTTCATTAGTCACCATGTGTGCTAACATTGCATTGTATTGAGTATTGTATGCTAATAGATCCATCAAAACGGTAAGACCAGACGCTTCAAAATCGTAATCAGAATATTGTGACTGATCAGACAAGAAAGTCTTTAGGTTTGTTTTGATTTGATCAAATTCTAATTCTGTTAATTTTCTTACTGCCATTTTAGACTCTTTTTATTTTTATGCGCCAACAGTTACCGTTCCTGCTGCACCTGTTATTGTTCCTGGACACGATACAGTTGCCCCCTGATATGCTAATGATTTGCCACCAACTTTAACTGTTGTGCTTCCAGATGTTACTGTCTGTCCTGCGTGTGGCACACAACTCGAACCAGATAATATTGTATGTGCTTGTAATTGACTTCCAACAACAGCTGCAGAGATTCCATCAATTGTAACACCAGAAGCGAGTGCAATATTAGCTGCCGAAGTATCAATCGGCACTGATGTTTGGCATCCGTGTGCGTTTGTTGTAATATCTCCTAAGTGCGCAGCTGCTGGCATTATCTTAATCTCTCCAATACGTTTGTGTAGACCTGTGGTTCTTTCACACCGACTACATAAAATTCTATTCTTATTTCGTAATTATCCAAATCAAAATTTGGATTACATTGAACATCAATCAATTCAATTCTTGGCTCGTAATTAGTTAAAGTCGTTTCAATTTCTTTTTGCATAATACTACTTACAAAGAAATCCATTGGTTCAAACAATAGATCGTAAATGCCAGAACCATAATTCGGTTGAAATGGTTTCTCGCCCTTTCTCGTCAACAAGATATTTTTTAATGCTTGTTTGACGGCATTTACATCTACTTTTTTACCGACATCTTTTGTAAGAAGATTTGGCTTGAATGCCATGTCGATATCTTTATAGACTCTTTTTGGTGTATTCGTGATTGCCATACCCTTATTTATACGCCTTTACTGTAAAAGATACGGTTGAGATGTATCATATACAATATCATCCCAAGTTTGTGGTTTATCTTCATCTGCTGGTGTATCAAACCCATCTGCAAGTTCGTCTTTTAGATCTTTCAACCCCTTGACAAAGGGAGCAGCAAGTTTTGGAATAGGATTAATTGGTCTTTCAACAGTTCCTGTTAATGGTTTACCCATCTCAATTAACTCACCAAATCTTTCTTGAATGTTTGGAATGATAGTACATAGTTTATCAATATCTCCTCCAAGGTCATTCAATGCATCCAGTAATTCTTCTGGATCTCCTATATCAAGGTCGCCATATTTGTTTGCAATACTGCTGACAAGATTTAATTTTTCTTCTGTCTCTGCAACAAGTGAGTTACCTGCATCAATAAAGTCTTGAAACTCTTGTGGCAAAGAAGGAACTGCCATCTCTAATAAAGCAAGAGGATCGTCTAACAATGACTTATATAATTTTAGATCGTTTGCAACTTGTGTTGCCATAACAATCTCTGTATATCCAGGAATTGAGGCAATACGTTTAGGGAGTGCTGCAATACCGAGTTCGACAGTATCAATAACTCCATTAATACCGTCTACAAGATCTAATAATTCTTTTGGTGCTCCACAACTCATTTATTCCTCCTAGTTTAGTGTAATCGCCACAGCATTCACATCGAATAGTGTGCCTGAATTGAATACTGTTGATGCGGTATTAAATATTGTTGCTGCATGCGTATAAGTTGCTGCAGCCGATTGTACTGCCAATGCTCCAATTGCTGTCGCGGTTATTGTTGCTTTTGAATCTAAATCAATATTAAGAAGTGCACCAAGATTAATAAATCCTGCTGACATACTTACCTTACCAGTGCTGCCACCAGCCAAGTCAATGTTACCTGCTGCAGTAACTGCAAATCCTTCTAAGTTTGGTGTAACACCAACTGTAAAGTGAGTTTTACCCATACTTCTAATATTATTTCTTGCACCAACGTGTAGGTTACGATTCATACCAATTTGTGTGGCTTTTGAACCCTTGACTAACAAAGTATCTGAACCTGCTGGAACCTGACCAATAAATGGAATCGATATCGGTGGTCCAGACGTTGCGCAGTTAACAACGGTATATCTACTACCACTGATGTTTACTTTCTGATCAGAAAGAACATCAAGCATATCATTACCTTGGACTTTTGCATATCTACCTTTTCTGATAGTAGAGTAAATATTCCCTGCATAATCCTCAACAACATCGCCTTTGTCTACCTTGATATTTACATTACCGCGAGTTACATTGATTGTAAGGTCGCCTTCAACGTGCAATGTTTTGTTTCCATAAACAATCTCGAAATCATCGCCTACAATTTTTTGAACACGTGAACCATCTGGTTGAAACTCTACAAAAGAACCTGACTTGTGATACGTGTGGATTCTTTCGGCTCCAGGAGTATCGTCAACTTCCATTACATGACCAGATTCATATTCGTGGACATTATTATAAGGATATTGTGTTTTAGATTTTTCTGAACCCTGTGCATAAGGTTCATCCCAAGTTTCTGGTTTTATTTTAGGGAATGGTGCTGGTTCGCCTTCTATCTCACTTGGTTGTGCAAAAGGTTGTTCTGTTACTCTCATTCCTCTTTTTGCTTTGAGAGATATATGTTTCTCTGCAGTTTCACCACCACGAGCCAATCTAGAAAGAGAAGATTCACCAACTCTATTTCTACCAACGTCTTCATCGCGTTTATTGTCTAGTGGGTAGACTCCTGCAGGGTCTTGGAATCCTGTTTCGCCATTACCTTTAACAGAATCAACACCACCAATAGATCCCATTATAATCGGAAGTTGATGTTCAGTTGCGTCTGTAAAGAAACCAACAACAGTTGAACCATTTACAAGACCAATATTTGTATTACCTATTCCAGAGATTGCAGCAGAAGATGTAGGTTGTACTGTCATTGCCCATGGCAAATCTTCAGTTGCAAGTATAGATTTATCGGCAGTATGAAATCCTAATATTCTAACTCTGTAACGACCTATCTTTTCAGGGTCGTTTACATCCTCGACTGTACCAATCCACCATTGAAAATCACCGTAAATCATTAGAAATCCCCCAGACTATCTTTCATAAGAGTAAGAGTCATACTGTGTTGTCCGTTTTGAATATCATGACGAACACCTATAATAAGGTAAATCCCAGAAATATATGGATCTTCTAGTTCTGTTCTATCAACAGCACCTTGTCCAAGTTCTTTTGTTTGTGGATATATTAATCTAACAAGTAATCCAGTTTCTACATCAGTCTTTCCAGGAACTGTAATCTCCATTGTATTATCTTCTAACTCTGCATCACCATATCTTCTGATCAGTGTGTTTCTTATCTGATCAACACCACGACTAAAAGAAGATGCATAAGGAGAAGTTGCCATCGGAGAAAATGCTCTGTTTGCCAATGGATTACCTAAAACACCTTCAGGGATTGGATTTATGTTTGATATGGTTTCAAAGTCATCGAATGTTTCAGAAATATATCTTCTATCGTCTTTTGCTATTTCTTTACTTTCTGGTCTTCCATCAAACTTCATTACTGCTAATCTTTTGGTTGTAAAGTCATAAGAGTAAATAGAACTTGCAGTATAACCGTCCATCTGAGACTTAATTGTATCTTTGAATGCTGGATAATATATTTGTTCTACCTGATTAAAACGACTGCTTATAAAAGGAGAAAGATAATTATATGTTCCATTACGTTTATCTTCTCTTATTTCCTGAGTTTGATTTTGTTGTATGTTATATTCATCATATACTGCTCGATTTTTCTTTTGTGCTCTTACCAAACTTTCTGGTGATGCAAAAAAGAATCCACTCTTGTTCTCAAAAAATTTGAAATTAGATTTGTTAGATTCTGCGCCAACGCTTTTAGTGGCTAAATGATTTAAGCATTTCATCGGTGACCAATGATTTGCAATAAACTCATAGTTTGTTGAGGCATGTGGTGTTTCTGTGATAAACAATTCAGATTCTGGTGATTTTGCAGTTCTGCCTCTTATAATTTTTATTTCATCAAATAAATCTTGTGCTAACTTATCAGTTGCACCTTTAAATTTAGATGTTAATCTCACAAAGTTATCAGCATATAATTCTGGTGAAACACATCTAAGCGTATAGAATTGTTCACGATCATTATTGACAAGTCTGTTTACAATAGAGTATACAACAAAGTTTCTATTGAATTTGTCTTCGAATGTAGGAGTTCTAAATTCTATAACAACAGTTTCTTCTCCCAATATAGGTGCAGCTGTGATCAGATTATTACTATCAACAATAGTAATCTCTGCATGCATACCATTCATATTGATATGCTCATAAACAGTTATTTCTACTATGAAGTTTTTTAAGCTGAATTGTGTACCGTCTTTGGTAACAATAAACGCTTCTTCAATTAGGACTGCTCCAGGTTGGGATAAATTTTCTTTAGTCATCAATTAACCGCTTAAACTCTGTTATGAAATCTTGAATAAATTTGGGATTAACCACAGAGATATTTTGCCTTGCATCGTTCTCAAATTGTTCATGCTCCAGATGAGAAACTTCTTTAATTTCTCCAGATGCAACTTTTGCGCTGTTATATTCTACGCAAATGAGTGGGTTATCTACAACAATCCAGTGGTGAACATTTCCACTATTCCCTGCACCATATTTTTGTTCAACAAGTAATTCTAAATCTTCTTGACTAAGATACCATTCATTATATGGATCCACAATATCATTAACTAACAAGATTGTCCAAAAGAGTTTTGGGTCATCATATAATATATCGGCTACAATCTCAGGAGTTTGTCCTGCTTCGATTGTATAGTCTACTAATAAAAGTTCGTTGTTTGCAAACTCACTTAGTTTTATCTTTCTGAAGATGTCAGTTACAGCAACAACTTTACCATCAAGAACATATCCGAATTTAGGAAAATGTTTAAACATTAGTAACCTTCCTCCTGTACCTGACTTCTCGTCAAGAGTTCTGATTCTCTAAATGCCATACTCATAGTTATTTCTGAAGGTGCACCACGTGCATCTTTAAAGGTAGTAAATGTACCACCATTACCATAATCAACCGATAAGTCTGTAAGAAAACAAGGTGCAATTTTATTTAAGTATCTGTTTTTTCTATTTTTGTAAACGTATTCAATCTCAAACTGAGAAGGGAATGTAAAGAATAATCCACCTAAGTCTTTCTCTGGGTGCATATGTGATTTGAAAAGACTGACGATTTCCATAACATCGCGGAGTTCTCTTTCATTTCTTGGTGCAAACTTATATTCAAATGCAAAACTTCTGAAACCCATTGTTTGGAAAATTTGTTCTTTGTATGGGTTACGAACTGTTCTTGTGGCAGATCTAATTGCACCAGATACGTTTAGATCTCCAAGACCTAACTCTCTTGGCAAGTTACCTGCACTCGCTACTGTACGTGCCAAGACACTACCCAAAGGAGATCCTGAAGCAGCTTCAAGTGCAGCTGCTACTCCTTTTCCTGGATCCGTAATTGATTTGTTGGCGTTGAATGCAGCTGACATGTTATTAAGAGTATCCATAACTCTAAGTTCTCCAGCCATACCACCACCCATAAGAGTTCCAATATTTTCAATATTGAATTCAGCACCATATTTTGCTTGTGGTGAGTTGGGAATATAAAGAGATATTGATGAATCTATTTTTCTAGTTTGTCTTGTTTGTGTTGCGCCAGAGTTTTGTATCAACTTTGTAGCACCAGCACCAGTAGCAAATGCAGTACCACCTGCTACAAAATTACCAGAGCCACTTGCTTTCATACCACCACCTGCAAGAGTACCAAATAAAGTACCACCTGTGAGTGCAAGAAACTGATTTCTGTCATTTTCAATCTGTAATGCAGCAGCTGCATTATCATCCGTATCTTTCCTTGCAGCTAAATCTTGAGTTCTTGCTTCTCTTTCTGAGTCGGTTTCAGTTTGGAAAATGTAAAAATTGATAGCGTGTGGTTGCTCATCAGAACCGATGTCAGCAGGATATCGATAAATTCGGTTGCGTCGTTTGACCTTTTTCTTCTCAGCTACCGCGTCGGTATTGGACTTTGCTTCTTTGGTTTCTTCTAATGACATTCAGTTCTCTAATAAATAGGGTTACTTTTGGTTATTTATAATGCCTTACACAAAGAAATTACATCAAGGTCGTTTTAAACCTAAAAATTCAGCAAAATACGTTGGAGATCCTACAAATATTATTTATAGGTCTTCGTATGAGTTGAAATTTATGAAATGGTGTGACATAAACGACAATATTACCGAATGGGGATCGGAAGAAGTCGCCATTCCATACCGTTCACCTATTGATAATCGCATTCATCGGTATTTTCCCGACTTTTACATGAAAGTCAACAACAAAAAGTACCTAATAGAGATAAAACCCTCAAGATTTACTGAAGAACCTAAGATTCCAAAGCGTAAAACAAAGCGTTTCATTGAAGAAGTCAAGCAATACGGTACAAACCTTGCAAAATGGGAGAGTGCAACAGAGTTTTGCACTGATCAGGGCTGGGAATTCAAGATATTAACAGAAAAAGAATTAGGAATTTCGTATAAATAAGGGTATGGCTAATCCCTTTGAACAAATCAGAGCAAACTCAAACGACCAAACGAAAAGTTTTCAATGGTATCTGAGACAAGTACGTCAATTGGCGTCTAATATTGCAACTCCAGCAGCTGCAATGCGTTCAGACATATTTGAAACAGACCCAAACATTGAAGTCGGGAGTATGTATCTGTATAGGTATGACCCAAAACATAAAGATAAACTTCCATACTATGACACCTTCCCATTAGTTCTACCATATGAACCAGTGCAAGGTGGATTCTATGGTTTAAATTTGCATTACCTTCCATATATGTTAAGAGCAAAACTTCTTGGACAATTAATGGAAACAGCAGACTCGAAAACAATTGGTAGAGACACCAAAATGAGATATAACTGGGCATTGCTGAAAGCTGTAGGAAATGAAATCAAACCTTGTGTAAAAAGATATCTGACAAGTCACATTGTAACACAATATTATAAGGTAAACCCAGAAGATTGGAAAGCAACGATATTTCTTCCGATTGAAAACTTCATGGGTGCAAATAAAGATAAGGTATTCAGAGATTCGAGGCAAATGGTATAATGGCAAATTTCCAACTAAATGATTTTATTACAAAAATACGAGAAGAGGATCTTGCTCGTTCCAGTAGATTTGAGGTAGTATTTACAACTCCAGGAAAATCTAAAAAAGGTAGAGGTGTATCGCTTCTTTGTGAAGAAGCTGCGATTCCTGGATTGATTTCATCATTCGTTCCAACAAAGATTGGTAACTGGACAGAATACCGTATTCACGGTTTAGAATTTTTTGGCGACAACGCCACATTTACTTTTTATTGCGACACCGAATGGGGAGTAAGAGAATATTTTGAAGATTGGATTGCAAATGCACAGATAGATCCTATCTCAAAAGAAGTCGGATTCTATGACGACTACACGGCAGATATTGAAATATATACTTTAGATCGTGGAGATAATAGAACTGGAAAATGGTGTCTCAGAGATGCATTTCCAAGACTGATCAACTTAACACCAGTATCACAAGCATCTGATGCACCAGCAAGGGCAACAATAACCTTTGCATATAAGTATTGGACTTCTGATACTCTTGAAGAAGGATTCCGTGGTGGCGGTGGCAGACTTGGAAACATTAAGAGATTTGTTAATATGTTTAAAAACAATGGAAAAGGTTTTAAAGACCTTTTTGATATTGATTAGGAGTAAATTATGACATTACCACAAATTGATGTGCAGACATTTGATGTTAACATATCATCACTAGGAAAGAAGTTTAAATTTAGACCTTTCTTAGTAAAAGAGGAAAAGTTATTAATTATGGCAGCAGAGTCTAGCGACAAAGGTGACATGATTAATGCTGTTCAACAAATTGTAACTAACTGCTCACTCGGTAAAGTGAATGGTGAAACATTGCCTATTTTTGATTTGCAAAAAGTATTTTTAGAAATCAGAGGTATGTCAGTGTCTAATATCATTCCTCTTAAATCCAAGTGTGGGCATTGTGAAGTCGAAAACGATATTGTGTTTGACCTTGATAAAGTTAAAATCAAGAAATCAAGAGGACACAGTAAACAAGTTAAAATCGGCGACACAATGGTTATAGAAATGAAATATCCAAAAGTAAATCAAATTGAAAAACTTTTGGGTGAAGACGCTGAAGAAATATATAAAGTGACTGCAGATTGTATAGAAACAATTTATCATGAAGATGAAGTTATCGAGTTTCAAGAAAGTCCACTAGAGGAAAGACTTGATTTTATCGAAGGTTTCTCAACAAAGCATTTTGCAGGAATTAGAAATTTTTATGAAACTATGCCAACACTTTTACATACGATTGATTTTACGTGTAAGGCATGCAAAAAGGACAATACAGTAGTTATTGATGGGTACGAAAATTTTTTCGTCTAAGCCTCTCTCACGAGACCTTGCAAAATTTGTTCAAGACGAACTTTTTATTATTGCAAGAACACCAATATTCATTGACCGAAATAGAGTCAATGGTTCCATGGGAGAGGGAAGTATACGTTGCTATGTTAATTGAACATCTGAAGAAAAAAGCAGATAAAAACAAACAGAGATAAAAATGGCACAAGAGTTAATGGTTCTAAAACCAGAATTGCAAAAAAATACAGGGGATAATGTAATAGGATTCCCTGACCTGATCAGTCAGCAAAAAGAAGATGCATCTTTTGCACCTCTTGCTTTGGAGAATGGATTCAAAGCTATGGCTGGAGGAGACGGTGGTGGAACAAGAAATACACCAGAAGGTAATGTCACTGCAATGTTTGGCGATCTACAAGCTGCATCCGAATTATCTCTTGACGAATTAGCAAAACAAACTGAATTATTAGAAGATATTAAAGATAATACTGATCCAAAAGTTGATTCTGCTGGTGGACAGAAACCACCAAAAACCGAAGAAGATATTAAAAAGAAATTAGAGGGTGACGAAGAAGAGATTACCGAAGAACAAGGTAACAAAATAATCAAACTCTTAGATGAGGCAAATGGTTCTTCAGCAAACTTAGGAATCTTTATGGCATCGTTGGGTGGTTCAATTGCAGCAACAAAGATGTCTGGTGAAGAACTAGCAGCTGGTATGACAAAAGGATTGGTTGCAGCTGGTTTGCTTACTACTGCAGCAACCGTAGCAAAGGTCAGGACTACCTCGAAATTATTAAATAACGCTGTCCCTGATGACAAGGACAAGGATAAGAAAAATAATAACAATAAAAATAATAATAATAAACCCAGAACTGGTGGACCAAAACCAACTCCAAATAATGTCAAAAAACTTCCAGTCAAACCACCTGTAGGATCTCAAATTGTGAAGAAAGGTACTACATTTGCAGCAAAAACAGCAGCAAGGGCAGCAGCAACTGCAGCTTCTGGTCCACTAGCACCAGTTGTAGGTGGTATAGCATTAGCAGCAACTGGTTATGATTTAGTAACAATGGGGCTGGAAGCAGCAGGATATGGCGAACAAGTAGAAGCATTTGAAACTGGTGCAATGAATCTAGTAGGAATTGAAACAGACGAACAAGAAGCTGAAAAAGATGCTGAAAAAATTGCAATAAACACGAAAAAATTAAATGCTCTTGTTCCACAAATTATGAATGATGAAACTTTAGACGACGAACAAAAACAAAAAGCAATTAAAGAGTTAGAAGTATCATTGGCGAACAGCGGTGATGTAGATTTATTTGGTGATAGAGAAGCTAGGATTGCAGATAGAACATTCGCTAAGTTTGAAAGACAATATGGAGAAGTTGATTTATCTAAAGATTATGCTCCAGTAACTCCAATGAGTGCTGATCAGATTGAAACCCAAACAACAGATGCACAATTAGCTGAAGCACTTAGTCTACAACCTATTGTTAATGTGCCACAGCAACCTACTCCAAATGTAAATGTTCCAACACAACCTGCTCCAAATATTAATGTGTCAGCGATTCTTCCAAGAACAAATCTTCCCAGAGACTTTCATTTGACAGGGTCTCAATCATACATTCCTAAATTCGTTGTAGAATAAAAAAAGGGCAGATGTTTAGTCTGCCCTTTCTTCTACCTTAACTTACGCAGACCATGATGTGCCACGATATATACCGTGTTTCATCTTGGAACTATTCTGTTTAGGTAAGTTTTTGTAAGATACTCCTCTGTAGACACCAGAGTCGATTGCGACTCCTTTTTCTACTGCTTGAGGAGTGACCTTGATACCGCGATAGTATTCCATAACACTTCTCCCTTAATTTTAGTTAAAAGAAATGCGTTCCTTCGACTTTCGGTCTCGTTCGGCGATCGCCTACTAGCTAACCCACAATGTGGAGGTTTTCAGGTCTACTTCCGTCTCTTGCGAGATGAACGTGATACAACTATTTATAAGAATAAAAAAAGGGGATCCGAAGATCCCCTTTCTCAGTTAAGTTAAACTAACCTTAGTCGTCTTCAGCCAATTTAGCAAAGTATGACAATGTGTCATCTTCATCTTCATCGGTATTACTGACAACAGTGGCAGGAGTCTTCTGATCAACAAAGATTTGATCTTCAACATCACCAGTTTGTTCAGCTACTTTCTCAGCAGTTGTAACTTTTGCACCACCAGCAAGAACCATATCTAATTTGGTTTTCAATTCTTCATAAGACTTGAAGTTTTTAGGATCTACGATTTCTGCAAGAGAATGCTGAGTACCCCAGAGTTCTTCAATCGCTTCATCAGATTCAGCGACAGGTGTAGGAGTTGACTCAAACTCAGACTTGTCATAGTTTCTATAACCATCAACTTGTCTTGCTTTTAGTTTGAAGTTAACACCTTCCCAGAAATCAAAAGGGTTTACTGGAGTTTCGTCCTCGAATTGAGGTTGCATAACGTCTTTGATTTTATCAAAGATTTTCTTACCGAACTTGTAAAGCATTACCTGTCCTTCGTTTGAAGGATTAGCAGGATCTTTTACAACAAGAACATTTGCATAGTAAGAAAGTCTACGCTTCTGTTTACGAGCCAGATCTTTATTTGCCTCGACACCACTGTTCCACAGTTCGCTGTTCAATTCAGAAACTGGATCCTGTTGGTTTAGAGTTGTGAGGGAGTTTTCGATGTACCATTTACCAGTTGGTCCTTGGAACCCATGATTAAACATTCTAACCCATGGAAGTTCCTCGCCTTTTGGGGCAGGCAAAAAACGAAGGACGGCATAACCGTTACCAGCGGAATCTACTGAGAGTTTCCACTCGTTACTATCGTCTTTTTTGTAGTTGGTTTGAGGGGCATCTATTTTTTCGACCTCTTTCATTAGGTTGTCGAAAGAACCTCTTGCTTTACGCAAGTCAGACAGTGTATTAAACGACATATTTTTTCTCCTGTATAGCGTTATATTTACGTTGTATATTTTGTCCTTTATCAGCGGACGAGTTATTTATAAAGATTCTCACCTATATATCTCATTTCGTCTGTTAATTTGACAAATGGTCGATATTTTCTTATGAGCAAATGTATGCCTTCTAAGAAGATATCTGGTGTATTATCGCTCATTTTAAACAATTTGTCAAGCAAAACTAACGTCTCAATTGAAATTTTTTTTCCAAGATATAGACGATATACTAATGCATGTTGTCCTTGATCAGCGACAAACGGATTAGAGATAGATTCTTTTTCCATCTCTAACTTTAACAGTTCGACATCTTGCTCGAACTGATAAACTCTTCTTGCTTTTCGCGACTTCCATTCCTGATAAACTTCTGAAGCACGAGTGTCAAAAATCCCACCCCATTTATCTCCAGAAACAAAATTAGCTACAAGCAAATCAATAATCTCTTTCTTTTTATAATCACGTGCAAGTTTACGCATTGTTATAATATCTTTCCTTTTCAGGAATGCTTTCTCACTCGCCTTTACACCACCACGTGTTTTTGTAATATCGTATTTTTCGGTTGTAAAGTGGAGTTTGAGAGCGAGATATAATTTGTAAACTTCAAACGGATCCATTACAAAGGCAACTTCCCAGACTTCTCTCCTTTGAGAAGATTAAGGTCAGCTGCTTCAACTGCAATCTTTTCTTTTAGATTTGCAGTAAGCAATTTTTTGACAGATTCTATTTCCATATTATTCTTTTCACAGAATGCAACAATGGTATCAATATAACCTGACTTAGTTCTCACAGCTTCTTTTTCTATGTGTTGTGAGAAATCAGACGAACTTTTAAATTGTTTGGTGATAAGATATTCATCAGTAACCTCTGATGGGTCTGTGTTCATATCATTATCAACTATTACTTTTGGCATCGTATCTCCGTTTCCATTCTCTAATATATTCAATGGCATCTTGACTCCTTTTTATATAGGGTTGATCGCATCGCGTATGTTCAGCTTCTCCTTTCCTATCGAATTCATATACAACAGGATGCTCAAATGCATCAGCTATTTGTTGAATCGAATATGGATGGTTAGATCCGAAATGCGCTTCCTTAATTTTCTTTTCCGCACTAACGAGATTTGCAACTCCCATGGCAACGTCTTCAACCCATGTAAAATCTCTAGTTTTATTACCAGTGCCAAATATCCTGAGACTCTCACCTCGTTCAACTTGGTTTTTAAATGCTCTGATCACAGTACTGTGTTCTCCGTAGTCTGCTTCTCTTGGACCATATACGTTGTAAAAGTACATTAAGTGATATTGCAAATTAAAACTTCTCTGATAAAAATTCAATGTTTCCTCACACATGGCTTTTCCAAAGGTGTAAGGATTTGAGTATGCATCGCTAAAAATATTGCTTGATGATGTTGCAAAATATAATGGACAATTATACCTCAAAGCATACTCGCAGACAACCACTGTTGGGTTTATATTATTTAAAATAGACTCTGCAGGATTATCAAACGACATCCTAATTCTAGGCGTATTGGCTAGATGAACGATAGCGTCGCATGGTGGTATAATAGCACTACATACATCCTCGAACATATAATGAACATTCGGTCTGTGTGTAACAAACTTACCATTTCTTTGATCATCTATAACTGTGATTTCGTAACTTGCTTCTGCAAATAACTCAACTAAATGACTTCCAATAAAACCACAACCACCAGTAACAACAACGTGCATTCTTAATCCATTGGTATATAAAATATATGTGTATCGATCTTAGCTGTAATTTTCATTCGTTCTGCCCAAGTTGGATTCACATAATCTGCATGATAAAAAAGTGCACCATCTGTTAGATCCATTTTTGATTCCATTGCATAAAGTGACAACATATAAATGGCTTGGTATTTTTTAGTATTATTGACAGTATCTGGTTTACCGTCGCAATACCAAGAGAATTGACAGCGATGTCTATAAGGATATCGCTTTCCATCTTTTTTTGATACATAATGTGGTGCTTCATAAACTACTTCACAAACTGTGTTTGGAAATTCTTCGGCTTCCACTCGGTTCATAGTTACATCTGCAACAGCCAACATTCCAGCGGTAGACTCGTTTCGAGCCTCATGGTATATATTTTGAGCCAAACATGCAACTTGCGGTTCAACTCTCATACCTGTATGCGTTTCAATATCAGCAATAGGGTTTGTAGCAAGTGCGATAAGTATCGCACCGAATGTGTCTAGAAAATTCATAAACAGTCTCCTTTTCTAATAATGAGGACTTCTGTTGCTAGGCGTCCTCTGACCCCGAGTGATTATGCAGCTAGTGCGTAATCCTCAAATGCAAAGTTATCGTTTGCGTTTGATTTAGTTCTTACGATTCCTACCAAATCCATACGGATAGTTAGAGGTTGCTTGCACACCTGTTCTCCACTTATCTAATCAATACCAGTCGATCCTAATTCACCCCCATGAAAAAACTTTTAATGGTGGTGGAGGTGGTGGGAGTCGCACCCACGTCCTGCATACCTTTTGATTCGCTTCAACGAACTCCTTATTTATACCTTAAATTGTATAATTAGTCAAGAAGTCTTTTAGACCTTCTTCAGATTCATCTATCTTTTCTAGGCAAATCTCTTGTATATCATACATTTCTTTTGCTAAAAAGTCAAGTTTTTTACTGATCAATGCGTTTGGAAAATCCGATAGAGTGTGCTCTGGACGACCAGATAGGATATAACTAGGCGTTCCAAGGATTCTCGCGAGGGAAGAAGCAGAACCGTCATAACTAATCATTAGTTCTGTTTCTTGTAATGTTTTAATTGCTTCCAATATTGGTGTGTCGTAATCTACAAACTTCACGTTGTCAAACTGGTGATATAAAGGTTTCCAGTTATTATTAGTTGGGTCTTTCCATACCTTATGATGTGCCTTTTCATAATCTTTAAATTGTACCTTATTGTTCTCTGTTGTGACGAATGTTACATAACCGCCACCGCCCTTCCATCTATGTTTCTGATCACAAAGACGATAGTTATGAAATTTATGGTATGGTAAGTTACTGTGTTTGTAAGGTAGATTGTGTCCGTATTTTATTTCGAGGTGGACATCCTGAGTTTTCATAATATCAAAAATAGTTTGAAGTCTAAACTCTAATTCTTCGCTGTCCTCTTTTTCATAGATATCCTTGACTCCTTTCTCGTTTTGGAAACACCAAAGAAGCAAAACATTTTCGCCAGTTTTCTCTGCAAGATTATTAATGTAAGAGCAAGGAGAAGTCATATCGCCATATCCTGGACGAGCCTTCCATTCAACGCAAATCAAAATCTGTCCCTAACATATGATTGACTTTAGCTTCACTATCATTACTCCAAACAAGGACTTCAGGATTATCGTACAAGAAGTCGCAAGACTTACAATAGTCTGGATAATCTCCTGTTCTATGACCTTCGCGGAGTTTTTCATATTCTTCACCATACCAGATATCTACAAGACTCATCTCGTCTGCATGACCTAATACTGATTTAGCTTCATTAGGTTGTCCCATAGTTTGACAACAAGGAGTAACACCACCACGCTTTCCATCATTACCGCCAGAACGAATTGTAATCTCATTACTAAATGGTCTCCCACAAGTTCGTTTTACTTCAGCTTCTCTTCCATAAGCTGGATCGTAATTACCACTCCAGTTGTGCATCTTCCAAATGTAGCCAGTAATCCCCATTTTATTTACAACATTATCTTGGTAGAGTTTTGTTTGTTCTTTTAATTGTTCGTTGTCTAAGATTAGATGATAGGTAGAAACCTTACAATCACTTCCAACCTTTGCAATATAATCTTTTGCTTCTTGAATACGATCCATTAGACCGTCAAAACTATATCCTCTTTTATTCTTCATCCAATGGCTGTATGTATCATTATCGTAACCAATACAACTGTAACGAATAAATTTAAGTCCAGCGAGTATGCATTTTTGTAAGAGATCTCCTGTGAGTTTACTTCCATTGGTATAAATGAAACTATCAAAACCATAATCAGTACAAAGCTGAATATACTTGTATAAGTCTTTAGCCATCGTTGGTTCACCTGAACCTTCGAGATTAATAATTGGTTTTCCGTTGAGTTGTTTTAGAATATTCTCGAAAAGGTCAAGTGGCATTTTACCAGTCCACGCTTTCCCTCGACCAACTGATTGTGGACACATATCGCATTTAAAATTACAACCACCGAATACTTCGATGACTGCTCTACCCATATCAGGTAATGTATTTGATTTCGTATTTTGTGAGGATTGACTCATCATATATCTCAAAAAATGGCAGAAGCATATAGGCTCGAAGTTTAGATTCTATACTTCCGTCAGTTGTAATGTTCAATGGTGTCTTTCCTAAAGAAGATACTATCTCACCATTGACACTTATATTGTATTTATTTAGA
>MDSZ01037616.1_pt1 | contig 23243 bp, 24 predicted proteins | sample 811201 | NCBI WGS metagenome assembly MDSZ01 (sample SAMN05326647, study PRJNA326480) | marine metagenome | isolation source: seawater | place: Indian Ocean: North | collected 2010
CCCGCAGGCGATAAGCGGCCCTAGAGCGAGATTTCGGAGCTGGGAGAGGCATCATCAAAACGCAGGTCTGCATTATCGGTGGCGGCCCTGCCGGTCTGCTGCTTGGCCATTTGCTTCATGCAGAAGGCATCGCGTGCGTTGTGCTGGAGCGACACACGGCTGCCCATATATTGGCGCGCATCCGCGCGGGCGTACTCGAACAGGTTACCGTCGGCCTGATGGAAAGGCTGGGCCTCGACGCCCGCATGAAGGCTGAGGGCCTCCCGCATGGCGGGTTCAACCTGGCCGATGGCGAGCGGCTGATCCATATCGACGTCGCTGCGCTGACCGGCAAACAGGTCATGGTCTACGGCCAAACGGAGATCACCCGCGACCTGATGGATGCCAGCGACGAGCGTGGCCTTCAGATCGTCTACGGTGCCCAGGATGTCGCGCTTCACGATATCGACAGCGACGCCCCGTATGTCATCTATACTATCGAGGGTGTCCGCCAGCGCGTCGATTGCCGGTTCATCGCGGGGTGTGACGGATTCCACGGCCCTTCCCGAAAGGCCGTTCCCGCCAGAGTCAGTAAGGAGTTCGAGCGGGTCTATCCCTTCGGCTGGCTTGGCATTCTGGCGGACGTCCCGCCCTGCAATCACGAACTGATCTACGCCAATCACGAGCGCGGCTTTGCACTGGCCTCGATGCGGTCGGCCACCCGCAGCCGATATTATATTGATGTACCCCTGACCGAGAGGGTCGAGGACTGGCCCGACGACCGCCTCTGGGACGAGCTGGCCATCCGCCTTGGTCCTGACGCGGCGGCGAATATGACGCGTGGCCCCAGCATCGAGAAGAGCATCGCGCCATTGCGGTCCTTCGTCTTCGCGCCAATGCGGCACGGCTCGCTGCTGCTGTGTGGCGACTCCGCGCATATCGTACCGCCGACCGGCGCGAAGGGGCTGAATCTGGCGGCCAGCGACGTCCACTATGCGGCCCATGCACTGACTGCCTTTTTCGGCAGGAACGATGCGGAGGCTATCGGGGCCTATTCCGACAGGGCGCTGGCCCGTGTGTGGAAAGCCGAACGCTTCAGCTGGTCGCTGACCCGTCTGATGCATCGCTTTCCGGAGGATGGTCCCTTCGAACGCGCAATGCAGGTTGCCGAGCTCGATTATATCGCCTCGAGCCAGGCGGCGCAGACATCGATCGCCGAAAATTACGTCGGGCTGCCGGTCTGACGGAAGGACGCCAGCCAAAACCAGCGCGAGGCGTTACACCTCCTCGGGCCAATAGAGCCGCATGGGATTGGTGACGAGCAGCTTGTGCTGCAATTCGGGTGTCGGCGCGATGCGCGGTATCATGTCGACGATATGGCCGTCGTCGGGGATTTCGTCCTGCATGTTGGGATGCGGCCAGTCGGTGCCCCATAGCGCGCGGTCGGGATAGTCGGCGACGAGCGGCGCGACGGCGGCTGCGAAATTGTCCCACGGATCGCCCATCCCGCCCTCGAGCCGGGCATCGAGACGGTCGGGGCATGTGGCCTTGAACCAGATGTCCTCCCGGCTGTCGAGCAGCGAGCGGAACGCCCGCATGTCATCGCCGTCCGGCCCTTGTCGAACGTCCGGGCGCCCCATGTGGTCCACCACGACCGGCACCGGAAGAGCGGCGATGAACTCGCGCATCTCGTCCAGAATGTCCGCCTCAAAATAGATCACCACATGCCAGCCACCGGGCAGGCGCGAGGCGACCTGGAGAAACTTGTCTCTGGGCGCGGCATCTACAAGGCGCTTCAGAAAATTGAAGCGGACGCCGCGAATGCCCCCTTCGTGCAGCGCTGCCAGTTCCGCATCGGAAATCGCCGGATCGACGACCGCCACGCCGCGCGCCTTTCCGCCCGACTTCGCTATCGCGTTCAGCGCGGCGGCATTGTCCCTGCCGTGGCAACTCGCCTGCACGATGACATTGCGCGCAAAACCCAGATGATCGCGCAGCGCGAACAGCATCTCCGGACCGGCGTCGTCCGGCAGATATTTCGCTTTCGCGCTGAAGGGGAAGGCCGCCATTGGGCCAAATACGTGGCAGTGGGCATCGACCGCGCCCGCAGGAGGGGCGAAGCGCGGTCTCGACGGGGCCGGATGCCATGAGGTGATACGGTCAGGCATAGACGATCCCATCCATCAGCTTGCGCGCGGTTCGAAGCAGCGCGCTGGAAATAACCTCGCCGTCCCGATTGACTTCCAGAACACAGCTCATTTCCCCGCTCGGATGCTCGATGGAGAGCAGCTTGCGCGTCCCCGCCGGAACAACGGCAACATCTGCGGCAGGCGAGCCTTCGACCAGACATGCAGTGGCCACGGTCACCGCGCCCAGAACGCCGATCGAAGCGTGGGCGCGATGCGGAATGAACACGCGGGTCGTGACCGCTCCGCCATTGCGGGGCGGTGCTACGAGCGTCATCTTGGGCACGCTCTTGTCCGCGACATCGCCCAGGTTCATGAGCGGCCCCGCCTTGAGGCGTATCGCCTCGATTGTCTCGCGGATCGGTCTGAAGCCATCGGCCTCCAACTCCTCGCGGCTTTCATAGCCGGTCGCGCCGACCGCTTCGGCGCGGAAGATGACGCAGGGCATTCCGTTATCGATCAACGTGCAGGCCACGCCCTCGATCACATCGACCGCATTGCCGGTTGGCAGCAAGGCGCCGCAGGACGACCCGGCGGTATCGCGAAATTCGAGCGGGACCGGCGCATGGCTGCCGGGTACGCCGTCGATGCGTGCGTCGCCCGCGTAGGTGACCTTGCCTCCCGGCGTTTCGACCGTCGCGATCGCGACCTGCCCTGTGTTCTCCATATGGATCGCCACGCGCGTTTGATCGCCTCCAGGCGCGACTAGCCCGCGTTCGATGGCAAAGGGGCCGACGCCCGCCAGCATGTTTCCGCAATTCTGCGTGCCGGACACCGTGGCCCGATCGACGAAGACCTGAAGGAACAGGTAATCGACATCGATGCCATCGCGGTCCGATGGCGACACCACGGCAACCTTGCTGGTCAGCGGATCGGCCCCGCCCATGCCGTCAATCTGCCGCTGGTCGGGCGATCCCATTACGCCCAACAGGAATGCATCGCGCTCTCTCGTGTCGGGCGGCAGGTCGCTCTTGAGGAAAAAGCCGCCCTTCGACGTCCCGCCCCGCATCCACATCACGGGTGCGGATCGCGGCACGTCAGACATATGTCAGCCCTTCCTTAGCCAAGCGTTCGCGCATCGCGTACATGTCGAGGCCGAGCACGCCTGACGCCAGCTTTTCGCGCTTTTCGGCTTCATTGGCTTCGCGCGCGCGGGCGGCCTCCAGAACCTTGGCCGCCTTCTCGCGCGGTACACAGACCACGCCGTCGTCGTCAGCCACAATCACATCACCGGGGTTGATGGCCGCGCCGGCGCAGACGACGGGCACGTTCACGCTGCCCAATGTGTTCTTCACCGTACCCTGCGCGAAGATCGCCTTGGACCAGACCGGAAAGCCCATCTCGGTCAGATCGCGCACGTCGCGTACGCCTGCGTCGATTATCAGCCCCCGACACCCGCGGGCCTGCGCGCTCGTCGCCAAAAGGTCGCCGAAATAGCCGTCCTCGCATGGCGATGTAGGCGCGAGCAGCAGGATGTCTCCATCCTGAAGCTGTTCGATGGAGACATGCACCATCCAGTTGTCACCCGGGGCTGCACTGATGGTCACCGCACTGCCCGCGACGCGCGCTCCGGGATAGATCGGGCGCATATAGCTGGCGAGCAGGCCGGTACGGTCCTGCGCCTCATGGACGGTGGCAACGCCGCAGCGGGCCAGACCGTCGACGACGGCGCGGTCGGCCCTCGCAATATTCTGAACGACAATGCCTGCCATGGCCTTCTCCTTCGGATGGACCGCGTGATCGGAGCGACCACTAAAGGCAGCACTCCAAAAAAGAGAATGCGGATTTGCTGGCGACATCATTAGTTTTGGCTAAAACTCATGACATGGACCTGTGGGCTCTCAACCTTCGCCACCTCGACGCTATGGCACGCATCGTCGAACTGGGCACGATCAACGCCGCGGCCCGCAAGGTGAACCTCACCCAGTCCGCGATCACGCAGGCGATCGCACGGCTGGAAGCGCAGCTGGGCGTGTCGCTATTCTATCGGAAGGCTCAGGGCATGTCACCGACCGAACCGGCACTGCTGCTGGCCCCGAGGGTCGAGGCGGCGATGCGCCAGATCGGCAGCACCCATGTGACGATGGCGCGGATGCGCGCGCTGCTCGCACTCGCCGATGCGGGAAGCTATGCCGGTGCTGCGGAGGCGACGAAGCTTTCGATGCCCTCGCTCCACCGCGCGGTGACGGATTTATCGCTCGCCTCGCGGCGAAAGCTGGTCGAGCGGCGCGGCAGGACACTGGCCTTCACCGAGGCCGGGCTGCGCACCGTGCGCGCGTTCCGGCTTGCCCGCGCAGATCTTCTGGCGGGCTTGTCCGAGGTCGAGGCGCTGCTGGGCCGCGAAACGCGCGTCATCACGATCGGCGCGATGCCGCTGTCGCGTGCCCGAATCCTGCCCGCCGCTGTGGTCCGCTTCGCCCGATCCTGGCCAGCGATCAAGATCGCCATCGTTGAGGGATCGCGCAGTGAGCTGCTTGAGCCGCTGCGCGATGGGGCGATCGATTTCACCCTGGGCGCCTTGCGTGATCCGATGGTCGAGCCCGACCTGTTGCAGGAGCCGCTTTTCGAAGACCGTCCGCAAGTGTTCGCACGAAGGGGGCATCCTCTTGAAAATGCGCGGCCCGACCTGGCGGCGCTGGCACGCCACGAGTTTCTGTTGCCTCCGACGGGAACGCCGCTGCGCGACCTGTGGGACGAGGGATTTCGAGGGGTCGGGCTCGATCCGCCGCGAGTCACGCTGGAGACGGGATCGGTGATGATGATCCGGCAGATGCTGCTGGAGACGGATCGCCTCACGCTGCTGTCGCCTGACCAGCTGTCGGCGGAAATCGCGGCCGGGATGGTCGTGCCCGTTCTGACACCCCAGAGCGGGCCGGTGCGCAGCATCGGCATAACCATGCGCGCGGAATGGCGTCCGACCAGCGCACAGGAGGCTTTCCTGAAGACGTTGCGCGCCCTATCGTGCTGACGACGAACGAAGGGCATTAGCCTGAACTAATCTCTTTGTCAGGCTTCCGATTGGCGGGAAGGCGGGGCGTGCACGCATTGTGCCACCGTGAAAAACACAGCGCATACACCCGTTGCCCTCATCGGCTATGGCGAGGCGGGGCACAGCTTCGCGAACGCCGCGGCATGGCGGGGGAGGGCTGTCGGGTTCGATATTGACCCGTCGCGCGGCCCCGTCATGACGGCCGATGGCGTCCGGCCTTGTTCTGACATGGCTGAGGCGTTGGGCCATGCTGCGCTGCTGCTTTCGCTGGTGACGGCGGATGCGGCGTTGGATGTTGCGCAGCAAGCGGCGAGTTCGCTGAGACTTGGCGCGCTGTTCTGCGACATGAATTCGGTCGCGCCGGGCACCAAGCGCGAGGCCGCCGATGCGATCGCGGCAGGCGGCGGTAGATATGTCGACGTCGCGGTGCTGGCGCCGGTCCAGCCAGCGCTGATGCGCGTTCCTTTGCTGGTCGCGGGCCCGGATGCGGAAGAGGCCGGGGCGTTACTGCGCGATCTCGGCTTCGAGAATGTCCGCATGGTCGGCGATCAGGTCGGTCGCGCCTCGGCCATCAAGATGATCCGCTCGGTGATGGTCAAAGGCATCGAAGCCTTGACCGCCGAGATGATGATTGCAGCTGAAGCGGCGGGCGTGACTGATGAGGTTCTGGCCTCGCTCGATGCGAGCGAACGGACGATCCCGTGGGGTGCCCGCGCGATCTACAATATCGAGCGGATGACCACCCATGGCCTGCGTCGCGCCGCCGAAATGGCGGAAAGCGCGCGGACGCTGGAGGAACTGGGCGTCGAACCGCTGATGACGTCGGGAATCGTGAAGCGCCAGCGGCTGATGGCGGGGCGCGCAAGCGATTGGCGTACGTTGAACGGGGGAGACGGCAAGTGAGTCTGATTATTGATTGCCACGGCCACTACACCGTGCTGCCGAAGGCCCATGATCAATGGCGCGAGGACCAGGTGGCGGCTTTCCGGGCCGGCACCGCGCCGCCGCCGTACCCCGACATCCCGGACGACGAAGTCCGGCGGACCATCGAGGACAACCAGCTGCGCCTGATCCGGGAGCGCGGCGCGGACCTGACGATCTTTTCCCCCCGTGCATCCGCAATGGCGCACCATGTGGGCGACCAGCATGTTTCCGAAACATGGGCCCAGCATTGCAACAATCTGGTCTATCGCGTGACAAAGCTGTTCCCCGACACCTTCGTGGGCGTTTGCATGCTTCCGCAAAGCCCGAAAGCGGACCTTGCCGCGAGCGTCAGGGAATTGCGCCGCTGCGTGGAGCAGCTGGGCTTTATCGGCTGCAATCTCAATCCCGATCCGGGGGGCGGGCATTTCGATCATCCACCGCTCACCGACGAATATTGGTTCCCGATCTACGAGGCGATGTGCGAGCTGGACGTGCCCGCCATGATCCATGTGTCGGGCAGCTGCAATCCGGCGATGCATGCGACCGGCGGCTTCTACCTTGCCGCCGATACCGTCGCCTTCATGCAACTGATGCAGGGCGATCTCTTCAGCCGCTTTCCCCGCCTGCGGTTCATCATTCCGCATGGCGGCGGCGCGGTGCCCTATCATTGGGGCCGCTACCGGGGACTGGCCGACATGCTCAAGAAGCCGGCCCTCGACGAATATATCATGAACAACGTGTTCTTCGACACCTGCGTCTATCACCAGCCCGGTATCGATTTGCTAGCCGACGTGATCGACACCAAGAACATATTGTTCGGCAGCGAGATGGTAGGGGCGGTGCGCGGGATCGATCCCCGGACAGGTCATTATTTCGACGACACCAAGCGCTATATCGACGCTCTCGACATTTCCGACGCGGAACGTGCTGCCATCTTCGAAGGCAATGCCCGCACTGTGTTCCCGCGCCTGGACGCGATGTTGCGGGCGAGGGGACTGTGACCGCGATGGCGACCTGGCTCACAAATACATGGTATGTGGCGGCGTGGGATGCTGAAGTGTTCAGCACGCCGCTAGCGCGCACGATCTGCGGCATTCCGATGATGGTCTATCGCAAGCTGGACGGCACGGTGGTGGCCATGCGCGACGCCTGCCCGCACCGGCTTCTGCCCCTCTCGATGGGGCTGCGTGAAGGCGATTCGATCCGCTGCAAATATCATGGTCTCAAGCTGGGCCCCGACGGCGTGGCCGAGGAAATGCCGCTGACCGGTGAGGCCCCCAATCGCGGCATCTGCGTCGAAACCTATGCGGTGCACGAGCGTCACCGGATGGTCTGGGTATGGGTGGGTGACAAGGCGGCGGCGAACCCCGACCTGATCCCGGATCTCTGGCCCTGTTCGAGCGAGGGATGGACGTTCGACGGCGGTTACTATCATGTCGAATGTGACTATCTGCTGATGATCGACAATCTGATGGACCTGACGCACGAGACATATGTGCATGCGGGCTCGATAGGTCAGCCCGAGATTCTGGAGGCCCCGCTCGAATGCCGGACGGAGGGCGAGCGGGTCTATCTCTCGCGATGGATGCCAGGCATCGATGCGCCGCCCTTCTGGCGCAGTGCGCTGGGCCGCGAGGGACTGGTCGATCGCTGGCAGATTTGCGAGTTTCTGCTGCCTTCGGTGGTGATGATCGATGTCGGGGTCGCCCAGACTGGCGCGGGCGCGACGATCGACAGCCACGATCAGGGCGTGCGCGGCATGGTCGTCGACTGCATGACACCCGAAAGTGAGGGCACGCACCATTATTTCTGGGGAATGGCGCGCAATTTCCGTACCGACGATCCTGGCTTCACCGCGCGGTTCAAGGCTCAGCAAGGCGGCGTTTTTGCGGAGGACAAGGCGCTTCTGGAAGCGCAGCAGAAGTCGATCGCTGCCAATCCCGACCTGAAGCTGGCGGGGTATTCGATCGATCAGGGCGGCGTTCGGGCCCGGCAGATGATTGCCCGCGCGATAAGAGCGCGGCTTCCAGACCGACAGGAGCAGACCGCATGACCGGGCCGCGCGACATTCATGCCTATCTCGCCGCGTTCGACGATATTCCCGGTACGCGGGTCTACACCGCCGCGCGCGCGCGAAAAGGCTATCAACTGAACCAGTTCGCGATGAGCCTGATGAAGGAAGGCAATCGCCAGCGCTTCCGGAGCGACGAGAAGGCCTATCTGGACGAGTGGCCCCTCACCGACGAGCAGAAGCGGGCCATCATCGACCGCGATTACAACCAAATGCTCGATCTTGGCGGGAACATCTATTTCCTCGCCAAGATTTTTTCCTGTGACGGCCTGTCCTTTGTTCAGGCCGTCTCGACGATGACGGGCATGAGCGTCGAGGATTATCAGGCCATGATGAACGCTGGCGGGCGCTCCCCGGACGGCGTCCGGTCGATAAGGGACAAGAACTGATGGCGCGCATCACCCACTGCATCGCATGCAGCCATATCCCCGTGCTGGGCTATGCGTTCGATCATGGCAAGGAAGGCGAGGCTTATTTCAAGCCCGCTTTCGACGGTTTCGAATGGACCCGCCGATTCCTCGCGGACGAAAAACCCGATGTGATCGTGCTGGTCTATAACGACCACGCATCGGCATTCGACATGAAGATCATCCCGACCTTCGCCATTGGCTGCGGCGACGTCTACCACCCCGCGGATGAGGGATTCGGCGCGCGCCCGGTGCCGCCGGTCGAGGGACACGCTGACCTTGCCTGGCATATCGCGCAGTCGCTGATCCTCGACGAATTCGACATGACGATCATCAACGAGATGGAGGTGGACCACGGCCTGACCGTGCCGCTGTCGATGATGTACGGCCATGTCGACACATGGCCGGTCAGGGTGATCCCGCTCGCCGTCAATGTCGTGACCTATCCGCCGCCGTCGGGCAATCGCTGTTGGGCGCTGGACGAGGCGATCGCACGCGCCGTCACAAGCTTCCCCGAGGATCTGAAAGTGCAGGTCTGGGGCACAGGCGGCATGAGCCACCAGCTCCAGGGGCCGCGCGCGGGCCTCATCAACAGGGCATGGGACAACCGCTTCCTTGACCGGCTTACCGGCGACACGCAGGAGCTGCGCCACATCCCCCATATCGAATATCTGCGCGAGACAGGCAGCGAGGGGATCGAGATGGTCATGTGGCTGATCATGCGCGGCGCGCTGGGTACGCGCACAAGGGCGCTTCACCGCCACTATCATGTGCCTGTCAGCAATACGGCGCTCGGCCATCTGGTGCTCGAACCGGTGGATGGCACCATTCCACCCGGCCCGACACCGGCAGGCAATGACGCGGCCGCACAGGCACCGATCGCCTGACAACCCCATTTTATCCGGGAGACCGAAACATGAAGATCGCACTCGTCGGCGCGGGCGCCTTTGGTGAAAAGCACCTTGATGGCCTCAGGAATATCGAAGGTGTGGAGATCGCCTCGGTCATCTCCCGGTCAGCGGAGCAGGCCGCGGATGTCGCCGCCCGATATGGCGCGCCGCATTCGGGTACCGATCTGGCCGAAGCGTTGGCCTTGCCCGAAGTGGATGCGGTCATCCTGTGCACCCCAACGCAGATGCATGCCGGGCAGGCCATTGCCTGCATGGACGCGGGCAAGCATGTGCAGGTCGAAATTCCGCTCGCCGACAGCTGGCAGGATGCACAGGCGGTCGAGGCAAAAGCCAGGGAAACCGGGCTTGTCTGCATGGTCGGCCACACCCGCCGGTTCAACCCCAGCCATCAATGGGTGAAGAAGAGGATCGAATCGGGCGAGTTCCACATTCAGGCGATGGATGTCGAAACCTTCTTCTTCCGCCGCAAGAACATGAACGCGAAGGGCCAGCCCCGCAGCTGGACGGATCATCTGCTGTGGCACCATTCCGCGCACAGCATCGACATCTTCCAATACATGACCGGATCGAAGGTGATCACAGCCAATGTGCTGCAGGGACCACGGCATCCCGATCTGGGGATTGCGATGGACATGTCGATCCAGCTGAAGACCGAAGCGGGGCAGATCCTGACGCTGGCCCTGTCGTTCAACAATGACGGCCCGCTCGGAACCTTCTTCCGTTATATCGGCGATACCGGTACCTATATTGCGCGCTACGACGATTTCGTCACCGGGCATGAGGAGCCGATTGATGTATCGCAGGTCGATGTGTCCATGAACGGGATCGAACTTCAGGACCGCGAGTTCATCGCTGCCATCCGGGAGGGGCGCGCGCCCAACAGCTCGGTCTCGAGCGTGCTCGATTGCTACCGCGTGATCGGTGAGCTTGCCGCCAGCCTCGAAGCGCAGGACGGCTGGTCCTGATGACGCGCGACCTCGCCGGACGCCGCGTAAACGCCATCGGTCTTGGCTGCATGAACGTGGCCTGGGCCTATGGCTCGCCGCCTCCGCGCGAGGACGTGGTGCGGCTCTTTCGCCAGGCGCTTGACCTCGGCTACGATCACTTCGACACCGCCAACATCTATGGCAAAGGCGTGTCCGAGGAGATTCTGGGCGACGCCATCATGGACCGGCGCGATGAATTCCTGTTGGCGACCAAGACCGGCATCGTCGTCGACGGCCCACGCCGGGGCATCGATTGCAGCCCGGAGGCCATGAGGGCCTCGATCGAGGCAAGCCTGAAGCGGCTGAAGACCGATCATATCGATCTCTTCTACATGCATCGCTTCGATCCAAAGGTTCCGATCGCGGACAGCGTCGGCGCGCTCGCCGAAGCGATCGTCGCGGGCAAGATCGGCGCCTATGGCGTTTCCGAATGGAGCAGCGCGCATATCCGCGAGGCGCATGAAGCCTATCCGATGGCGGCGGTGCAGGCCGAATATTCGCCCTGGACGCGGAACGTCGAACTCGGCGTGCTGGAGACGACGAGGGAACTGGGCATTGCGCTCGTCGCCTTTTCACCCGTCGCGCGCGGGGCACTGGCTGGCGCGCTGGGCGATCCTCTCGTGCTGGCGGAGAAGGATCTGCGCGCCACGCATCCGCGCTTCAGCCGGGAGAACTGGCCGCGCAACATGGACATGATCCGCGCCTTCAACGCTGTCGCAGAGGATGCGGGCATCACTCCGGCGCAACTGTCGCTCGCATGGGTTCTCTCTCGCGGCGACCATGTGCACGCGATCCCCGGTACGGTGAACAGCGATCATATGGCGCAGAATATCGCGGCTCGTGACCTGGCGCTGGATGACGCCGTGCTGGAGAGGGTGGGAGCCATCGTGAACCAGCAGACCGTGTCCGGCCATCGCTATCCTGACGTCATGCGCGCGACCATCGATACCGAGGACTTCTGATCCCGCACCCATGTGGGAGGTGGTGTGCTGTGGCCTCTTCAGGACCGTTGCCCCTGAGGATGTTCAGGACACCGGCGCCGCCCAGCGCACGCCCGCAGCGAGCTTGAGTATCCTGCGCTTCAGGTGAGCGCATTGCCCATATTGCAGTGCGCTATTTAGGAATGGTTCGACCATTTTTGCTCCTCCCTCATATTGCCGCGTCGGGTCTTGGGGAAAGTCCCGGTCGCAGCAGCGCATCCACCGACCATGCGCCGCCACCGCGCGCGACGAGCGGCAGCAGGATCGCGATCCAACTTAGATGGGTAGGCCAGGCGTCGGGATAGACGAAGACCTGGATCACGATCGTCATTCCAAGCAAAGCGAGCGCCGAAAGACGGGTGCCCAGACCGGCTATGAGCAGCAACGGGAACACATGTTCCGACCAGGTCGCCACCGTCGCGGCGAGTTCCGGAGAGATCAACGGCAGCGCATATTCTGTACGGAACAGTTCGTAGGTGCTGTCGGCGATGGTGATGACGCCTTCGACCTTGGTACGTCCCGAGAGGAAGAAGATGACCGCACTACCCAGGCGGGCGACGAGCAGCAGCAAAGCATCGGGCAGGAGCGCGGAGAGGCGCGCGGTTATGCCGTCATAGGATGTCGGTGACAGGTTCATGGATGAACTCCTCGCGTGAATCGGCCGGGATGGCGCGAGCCTGCCCGGCCGTTCGCTGTCAGGCCTTCTTCGGTGCGAGCGAGCCGTTGCCCTTGGGCGTCTTGATGCTGGTGCAGGTGCCCGCCTTCACCAGTTTCCAGGCATTGCCCTGATAGTCGACCTTCGACGTTCCAGCACAGCTCGTGCCCGGCCCGGCAGCACAGTCATTCTTGCCCGCGAGCGAAACGCCATAGCATTTTTCCATCGCGGGTTTGGTCTGCGCGCCGACCGGCGCAGCGAGGCCTACTGTCATGATGGCGATACTCGCCGCCAATGTGGCATGGGTGCGCATAATCTAAGTCCTTCCAGATATCGCCTCTTCGCGCAGCCCGGCAGAATTGCCTGGGCCGCGCGGTGACCGGGAAGGAGGCGGGGGACCCGTGCCACGACAGGTCATTCGCTGTCGGATCGGTCCGCGTTACAGTCGGGACCAGAAAAATCATTTGCGCCCCGTGTAACCTTTAGGCTGCCCAGGACGAACCTACATGCGAGGAGAGTGCATGCAGACGGGCGAGGAAGTCTTACGCGGACTGATGATAGACGGGCTTGGCGGCGATGCCGCCGCCCACGCGTCATTGCTGCGCCAGATCGTTCCGCTGCTGCGGGGATTCTATCGGCGACGAGTTCGCGGTGCCGATGACGATGTTGAGGATCTTGTGCAGGAAACCCTGATCGCCGTTCACACACGCCGCGGGACCTATGACCGCGACCGCCCATTCACTGCGTGGATGTTTTCCATTGCGCGTTACAAGATGATCGATCATTTCCGACGGGCCGGCCGGTTGCGTCCCATAGGAGACCTGGAAGAGACGTTGGTCGTCGAAGACTTCGAAGCCGGCCTGATCGCGCGGCTAGATATCGACGACCTGCTTGCAGGCCTTCCCCCCAAGCAGGCGCGCATGATTGTCGCAACCCACATAGATGGTCTGACGACGGCAGAGGCGGCCGCTGCGGGGGGCATCGGTCAATCCGATGTGAAGGTTTCGGTTCATCGCGGGCTCAAGGCCCTGATCGCAAAGGTGCAGAGGACCGAGCGATGAACACCGACGATCTTATTCTCAGACTTGCTCGGGATACGCGCCCGGTACGCAGAGGAGCTGTATGGCGGCGGATTGCGATCGGCGTCGCGATTGGTGGCATGGTGGCCGCGTTATTGACGGCGATCGGTATGGGGATGCGCCCCGATCTCGGCGTCGCCATGCAAGGCCCGGCCTTCTGGATAAAATGGGGTTATACCTTGTCGCTATCCGCAGTCGCGCTGGCTGTGACGGCGCAACTTGCGCGGCCAGATACCGGCCGCGTGCGCGGTCTGTGGCTGATCGCGGTGCCCGTCATGTTGCTGGCGTGTCTCGGATTTCTCGAACTGGCCCGCACGCCGCCGTCGGCTTGGCTGACCATGTGGCTCGGACAGAGCTGGAAGACATGTCCCTGGCGGGTATTATCCCTTTCTGCGCCGATCTTTGCCGGGTTATTGTGGTCATTCCGCAAACTGGCGCCAAGCCGGCTGCGCGCCGCTGGGGCAGCCGCAGGCCTGTCGGCAGGCGCGTTCGCCGCGACGGTCTATTGTCTTCACTGTCCGGAGGTATCGGCAATCTTCGTACTGACATGGTATTCGCTTGGCATCCTGCTCGCGACGCTACTCGGCGCTTTGCTGGGCCCCCGCCTGTTGCGCTGGTAAACTTCTGCCCCGCAACGCACTCACCCGGTCAGCGTATATGGCTCCCGGCGTTGGATTTGAGTCTGCTGCTATCGTCGCGATGATCGGCGTCAGGTCCGGCATAATCGGATTTCACAGGCGCGGCTGTAACCAGCGCCTCCCGTGGTCCGAATGGTGGATGCCATCACGGCAGACATATTTTCTGGAGAACGTGCCATGCTCATGATCGACTCCCGCTTCGGCGTCGCGACTGCCGCCGCCGCCATTGCAATCACTGCCGCCGCTGCGCCGACTGTGGCCTTCGCCAACGATAGCACGGCCGCCAAAGGCCAGACCGTCCATTGCTACGGCGTCAACAGTTGCAAGGGCACGTCAGACTGCAAGACCGCGAGCAACGAGTGCAAGGGGCTGAACAACTGCAAGGGCCAAGGCTTTAAGGCGATGACCGCCAAGGCCTGTACGAAGGCCGGCGGTAGCCTCACCGAGCCGAAATGATATCCATCGGCCCGGCGTGTCATCACGCCGGGCCGATCATCCCCGGCAGGGAGCGACCAGATGACACCGACCTTTTCCGGATTTGGCCTTGGCCTGCGCAAGCCCCATTATGGCGACTTTCTCGAACATAGGATTGCTGTCGACTTTCTCGAGGTGATTTCCGAGAACTTCATGGTCGACGGCGGCCGTCCCCGGCAGATTCTTCGCGATATCCGCGCGCGCTACCCGGTGGCGCTGCACGGCGTATCGATGTCACTTGGTTCGGCAGATGGGGTCGATGGCGCGTATCTTGCGCGACTGCGCGCGTTGGTCGATGAGGTCGAGCCCCTTTTCATCTCCGATCATCTAAGCTGGAGCCGGCTGGAGGGCTTCAATGCGCACGACCTGCTGCCATTGCCTTATACGCAGGAAGCACTCGACATCGTCTGCGCCAATATCGACCGCGCGCAGGAGGCGCTCGGCCGCATCATGCTGATCGAGAACCCTTCAACCTATATCGACTTTGCATCCTCCGACATGAGCGAATGGGAATTCATCGACATGATGTGCGCTCGAACGGGCTGCGAGCTGTTGCTCGACGTCAACAACCTGTTCGTCAGCGCCAGCAATCATGGGTTTGATCCCCTCGCTTGTCTGGATGCGGTGCCTCATGCACGCGTGCGCCAGATCCATCTGGCGGGCCACAGCCGAGGCGAAACGTTGCTCGTCGATACGCATGACCGGCAGGTCCCGGCGTCGGTGTGGAGTCTCTATGCCCACGTCTTGCCGCGACTTGGACCGGTGGCGACGATGATCGAGCGCGACGACGCTATTCCGCCGCTGCATGATTTACTGGGCGAACTTGGGACCGCGCGGGAGATCGCGCGTGAGCGGGTCGGTACGACGCCATGAACTTGCTAGCGCTGCAACGCGACTTGCGCGCCTTCCTCCTGGCCGAGGACGAGACTGCCGCTACACGTCTGGGTGCGTCGGCCAGGCCCGGACTGAGCGTCTATTTGAACAATTATCGCGCGCAGCTTGTCACAGTGCTGGAAGGCAGCTTCGCACAGACGCATGCCTGGATTGGAGACCAGGCATTTCTTCGTGCGGCCGCGCAACATATCGACCGGGTGCCGCCCAGCAGTTGGACGCTTGATGCTTACGCGTGCGACTTTCCTGAAACGCTCGCCTGGCTCTATCCGAAGGATGCGGACATAGCGGAGATCGCCCGTATCGAACTCGCGCTTGGGGAATGCTTTGTAGCTTCTGATCATCCAGCGCTGACGGTCGAGCAGCTTCATGACGTGACGTGGGATAGCGCGATTCTGCGCATCGCGCCGACGATCGATTTCGTGCAACTCACGACCAACGCTTTTGCAATCTGGTCTGCCCTGGTCGGAAACGAAACGCCTCCCGCTGCGGAGCCGTTGACCAGTATCGCCCTGGTGTGGCGACAGGATTACCGAAATCGCATCCGTCTCCTGGAGGCTTTTGAATATCAGGCTTTGCTGAAAATCCGGGGCGGTATGGCATTTGGCGATCTGTGCGACGGCGTCGTGGATATCCACGGAGCGGCCGAAGGCGCGGCTCGGGCGGGCGGATGGCTCGGCCGCTGGATCGGCGATGGCCTGATCGTCGCGATCGAGGCGGCACCCGGATGACTGCGGCAACGCGGGCATAGGTCACCCGGCGATCGCTCCAGATAGCCCCGTGTGGGCAATATTGTCCGGCACTCCCACGTACCAAAGCGGCTGCGGAACCGGACCAGCGCAGCGGCGCTGCCAGCCACATGCGATTTTGCCGATCATTGTGTAACCATGTCTCGCGCCGCCGCGTATTAGGGCTCGGATACGGGAGCGAACCATGAAGAACTTTGTTTTCAGTGAGGCTGTGGTGATGGCCGGCCTACGGTGGACCATCGTGCTCATTTTCATGCTTTTCGGCCTCGCCAAATTTGCTGAATATGAGGCGGCTGGCGTGGCCAAGATCGCTGCCCATTACCCGCTTTTCGCGTGGATGTATCCGCTCTGGGGCGAAAGTGGAGCGAGCAATGTGATCGGAACCATCGAGTTGTTGACTGGCGCGATGATCGCAGTCGGCGCATTCTCCGCCCGGGCCAGTTTTGTTGGCGGACTGATGGGCATATTCACCTTCTGTGTGACGCTTAGTTTTTCACTTGGAGCGCCAGCTTTTTGGGAAGCCGGCTATGGCGCGCCATACCTGGGGTCGACCGGACAGTTTCTCGTCAAGGATGCGGTGCTGCTGGCGGCGTGTTTTGCAATCATGGTTGATGGCCTTCGTCGCCATACGGCACCCTGATGCGGCGCCTGTCTGGCCAAATGGCGGGGCAAGATGCTTGACCCGAAGAACTCGGCGGGTAGACGCCGATGATAAGGGCATTGCCCTCGATCCTCGCCCCTTTGCCCGCCCCGGCTGACGGATCACGAGGGTGTTCTGTCCAAAAACTTCGGAGAGCTGGATGCGCTGACGCAAGGAAGGTGCTCTGCCTAATTCGGCTCAAGGCTTAGGGAGGCATTCAGTCGAAGCGAAACAGATTGGGTTCGGTCGATCAGTCATTCTCACGATCTTACAACGGCGCCGGCACGCATATTTCCCGCCCGCGTCAGAGGCGACGGACCCTTGCTCCCATTTGCTGGCAAAAAAAGGGCCGCCTCCGAGTTGGAAGCGGCCCTACTTCATGATTGAAGCGTCGATTAGAAGCGGAATTTCAGGCTTGCGCGATAGCTCTGATATTCAACGTCGCTGCGCCAGGCGGTCGTGTCGGCCGACAGGCTGATGTCGACATTGCCGGTCGTAACCGTCAGGCCACCGCCAATTTCGGCCCAGTTCCTGTCCTGGCCGCCCAGCGCGAACGGCGCGAGCGGGCCGGTACCGCCGATCAGGTTCGCCTGCAAAAAGGCTGGCTGATCTTGGAACTCATGGACATAATTCGCCGTAAGATAGGGGCGGAAGCCACCGCGGTCGGCCTTGGCGGTTGCGCCCAGACGACCCTGGGTGTTCTTGATCGCTTGGCGATGGATGACCAGTGCCGCATCCCCGCCATATTCGGCCAAGTTGCCCGAACTGATATAGGCACCCCGAAGCGCCGCGCGCGGGACGATGCTGAAGCCGTCATTGCCCAGCGCCTTGCTGAGGCCGATTTCACCCGACAGCGCCAGTTCCTGATCGCTGCCATACAGGGTGTAGGGCATGGTGCCGACCGAGAAGGAGCGGCGCGACCGGGTTGCCATGGTGCCCGCGCTGCCGACCGCGTCGAGCTTCAGCCCGCCAAGGTCGAACGCGCCATAGACGGTACCCTGATACAGGCGCGCCCGGCCCCAGTCACTGGCAGCCGTATTGCCCTTGAGTTCGCTGAACGAGCCCGAAAGGCCGACGACGCCATTGTCGCCAAACGCTTTTTCGATGCCCAGCGCCACATACCAGCCATCGAACGTGTCGCGACCCATCGGCATGGTCGACCGCATGGGCTGCGCCTTGCCGTCGATATAGCCGCCCGCCAGGAACGCGCTCATATCGTCGGGCAGAACGCCTTCACGCGTCACGCTTTCGTTTCCGCCCTGATCCATGCCGAGGTCGATATTGTTGAGGCTCGCGGCCGCCAATTGCATCGGCTGACCCGTCATGGTCAGCGTGCCGCCCATTGCGCCGCCGTCCAGCTTGGTCAGCCGGTCACGATAGAAACGCGCCATATTGTCGTTGAGCACTTCGCTCATCGACGTCTTGAGCGTCTCCGTGCGCGGCGCCATCGCCTCCAGGGTCGCCTGAATGCCCTCGACGCTCAGAAGGTCCGCTTCGCCATAGAGGTTGGCATAATTGGCGTAGAGCGACCGGTTCTGGTCGAGCAACTGCGCGAAGCTGGTTTGCGTTACCGACGCGCCATTGACGACATCGGCATAGAGCCCGGCGTCAATGCGCATCGAAACGGCATTGTCGCTATAGCTCAGCACAGGCTTGAGGATCGCGGTCAGCTGCGCGGGCTGCTCGAAGCTGCCTTCGACCCCGCCTTCGGCCGTGACGAAGGTATAGCTGTCGCCATAGCGCGGGCGGGTGCCGCTGGTCGCGCCAACGACCACGCGGCCGCCGACCGATGCGACGCCATCATCGCCAGCGTCGCTGGCCTTGACTGCCAGCACGTCCGACGCGCCATTGGGACCAATGTCGATGTGCAGCGTGCTGCCCGAGGTCAGGATCGCATTGCCTTCGACCGACAACGTACCGACCGTGCCGACGCCGCCGGGCGCGATCGTGCCCATGACGCTGGTGAGGAAGGGGGCGCGAAGCGTGCCGCTACCCGACAGCAAACCAGACAGCAGGAAATAATCGCCCGTGCTGGTCAGCGACCCGTCGACATTCACGCGGCCTGCCAGATGGGCGACGTCCATCTCGCTGGTCAGCGATCCTTCGCTGGTGATGTCAAGCGCCGACTCCCCGCCGGAAATCGTGAAGCGATCGATCGTCACATCGGTGTCGAGCGTGGTGGTGCCCGCGGCGCTCAGCGTCACGTCATAATAGCGCCCGATGACGCCCTGGGATGCGACCGGATCGATATTATCGGGGACAAAACCGCTCGCGCCGGGCAGCCCGTTGGCCAGCGTCGCGTCGGGCAGGGCGGTCGCCGAAACATTGCCTTCCGCCTGCGGCTGCGCGGTTGCATTCAGCGAAGCATTGGCGGCGGTGGGGCTGCGCTCGGCGATCTCGACCTTGCCCTTGTTGTTCGACACCGTCTTGCCGCCGGCGTTGGCGACCGCTTGCGTTTCACCCGTCGCTGGTTCGCCATTGACGATCAGCGTGTCAGTGCCGACGTCATAGCAGACATTGTCCGACCCATCGGTGGGCTGGTAGCAGAGCTGACCGAATTTCTGTGCGTCGTCCTGGCCGAACGCACCCGCCCCCGGCGATGTCGGAACGCCATTCACCAGCGAGCCGTTGCTGTCGATGATACGATAATTAGGGTCGAGCGCGGTTACCCAGTGATCGGCATCGCTCCACTTGCCGTCACCCGCCTTGGTCGTGGCATAGCGATAGGGGTTGTTCTGCGCGATCCAGTCCCAGAACAGGTAGAGCGGCTGATAGAAGGAGGTGCCGCCATAAGAGCTTTCGGGCTGCTCGAAGAAATAGCGGCTGCCACCAGAAAGGACGCCCAGGATCGTTTTTTCGCTAAATGCTTGGTCGAGGATCAGCGGACCACCCGAATCGCCGCCCGCGGTATTGCCTTCGTTGGGCAGGGCGTCATCCTTGAACGCGTTGAAGTCGAAGGGGTTCTCCCGATCCGGATCGTCAAAATCGGTCTGGTAGAGATTTTGCGTGTAGCCGCCGGGCGCGCCGAACAGGAAGCTGTCGATGTCATCGAGCGAGCCCAGCATGCCGAGGAAATTTTCGGCCGTCTTGCGGCGGAAATCGATGCCCACGCTGTTGCCGGTGGTGCCGCTGCCGGTGCGGCCATAGCCGGTGACCGTCACATGATAGCCGGTGCCTGTGGTTTCGTTGATGGCCGCAGGCGCGGGCAGGGCGGAAAACAGCATCGTCCAGGTTGGCACATCGGCTGCGGGCGTATCGAGCGTCGCCATCGCAACGTCGCCATAGAGGAAGCTGAGCGCCGGCGGATCAAGCGAATCGGGATGATAGGCGATGTTGTTGACGTTGTAGACGCTAAGCGCCGTATTGGTGCGATAGCCGTTCGATATCCAGTCGATCAGGCCCGGGCGTGCGTCGCTCTGAAATGCGAAGGCCACCGGCACGCCGCCATTGACCGTACTATAATCCGGCGTGCTGAGGTCGTTCACGCAGTGCGCCGCGAAGATCACGGTGCGCGGATTGATCAGCGTGCCCGTGCATACGAAGCCGTCGTCGCGATACATGATGCCGACGCCGTTCACGTCGGTGCCGTCGACAATGTCCTCCGGGCTTAAATTGTCGTTAGGCACGACCGCCTGTGCGGCTGGTGCGATGCTCAAAGCCGCGGCAGCGACGGAGGCAAGGAGGCTGGAACGACCGGCGCGCGCCAGCATTTCCGCCCCATTCTTACGAATGCGCATGATAAACTCCCCATAGACCGAGGTCGAGGCTAACCAACGGAATTGGCGAAGACAATTGGCTGCGAAAAGAAAGTTCACGCCTGTCGTAAAATAGTCACTATCCTCTCGATCGACTTGCAATCCCGCCGGCTGCTTTGATCGCGCCTTTGCTTTTTCTGGCATTAAGGACGGTCAGTCTTGGTGAAGTGCGGTTTTCGTTGATCGTTGCAGGTCCGTTCCCTTGCCATGGTCGCGCCTTGCGTATCGCGCACTATCTGCTTAAGCATGAAGGCAAGTTCCGGCCCCATGCGGGGTTGGCGATGCAGAAGAAGCGAGTACGGCATGGTGCAGCAGAGCCGCCCATCGCCGCAGAGTTCCGGCCCGTCCGGCGGTTATGTGGGCAAACATGCCCGCTCCGGATCGGGCAATGGGAGCAAGGCTGCGGCCATTCCTCCCCCGGCAAAGCAGCGGGGCTTTTCGTCCGCGGGCGCGCGTGACCGGCGATCCTATGCCGCCATTGATCTGGGCACCAATAATTGCCGGCTGTTGATTGCCAAGCCTTCGGCCGACGGGTTCATCGTCGTCGATGCCTTTTCCCGAATCGTCCGGCTGGGCGAGGGGCTGGCGTCGTCGGGTCGGATCAGCGACGCAGCGATCGACCGCGCGATCGCGGCCTTGTCGGTTTGCGCCGACAAGCTGCGCCGCCGCCATGTGACGCTCGCCCGGTCGGTAGCCACCGAAGCCTGTCGGCGCGCTTCCAACGGATCGGAATTCATCCAGCGAGTCTATCGCGAAACCGGCATCGCGCTCGACATCATCAGCGCACAGGAAGAAGCGCGACTGGCGGTGCTGGGCTGTCACGCGCTGCTGGAGCCGGGCGATGGGCCAGCGCTGATCTTCGACATTGGCGGAGGCTCCACCGAACTGGTATTGGTCGATGCGCATGGTGACGGCGCGCCGCACATCGTCGATTGGGTCAGCGCGCCCTGGGGTGTTGTTTCGCTGACCGAAAGCGAGGCGTTCGATCATGACGATCCTGCCGAACGGCTGGCCGCGTATGGCCGCATGCGCGCCCGCGTGTCTGAAGCCTTCCTGCCGTTGGCGCGCCGTTTGCCGCGCAACGCGCAGGGCATCCGCCTGCTTGGCACATCGGGAACGGTGACGACGCTCGCCAGCCTGCACCTCAATCTGCCGCGTTACGACCGACAGGTGATCGACGGGCTGATCGTGCCGTGCGATGCGATGCGCGCGATTTCGGATCGGCTTTCCGGCATGGCCCTGGCGGAGCGGCAGCAGCTTCCTTGCATCGGCACCGAGCGCGCCGACCTGGTTGTCGCGGGATGCGCGATATTGGAGTCCATCCTCGACATCTGGCCGGCGGAGCGCTTGGGCGTAGCCGATCGCGGCATCCGCGAAGGCATTTTGCGCGGCCTGATGGATCGCGACGGGAGGGCGATGTGAGAGGCGCGGGCGCAGGCAAGGTTCGCGTTAAGACCGCGAAGGGCCGCACGGCACAGTCGGTGCGCTGGCTCGAACGGCATTTGAACGACCCCTATGTCAAGAAGGCGAAGGCCGAAGGCTGGCGCAGCCGCGCCGCTTTCAAACTCATCGAACTGGACGAGAAATTTCATTTCGTGAAGGGGTCGCGCGCGGTCGTCGACCTGGGCGTGGCGCCGGGCGGCTGGGCGCAGGTGGTGCGCAAGATGGCGCCCAAGGCATCGGTGGTGGGCATCGACCTGTTGCCGACGGACCCCATTCCCGGCGTGACGCTGTTCGAAATGGACTTCATGGATGACAAGGCGCCCGACCTGCTGCGCGAGGCGCTGGGGCAGGAGCCGGATCTTGTGATCTCGGACATGGCGGCGAACACCGTCGGCCATGCCCAGACCGATCATCTGCGCACCATGGGCCTGGTCGAGGCTGCGGCGCAATTTGCGGTCGAAAATCTGCGCAAGGGCGGCACCTTCGTCGCCAAGGTGTTCGCCGGCGGCACGGATGCGCAATTGCTGGCGGTGCTGAAAAAGCATTTCACCACGATCAAACATGCCAAGCCCCCGGCCAGCCGCAAGGGCAGCGTGGAATGGTATGTCGTGGCGCAGGGGTTCAAGGGGCGGACGGACGAAGCGGCCTGAACGGCCATCTAGGGGGATCATTGGTCGCAACGGTTTCGACGGTCGCCTATCTGGGGCTGGAGGCGCGCGCTGTGGAAGTGCAGTGCCAACTGGTTCCGGGCCTGCCCAATTTCATCCTCGTCGGGCTGCCTGACAAGGCCGTCGCTGAAAGTCGCGAGCGGGTGCGCAACGCCATCGCCGCGATCGGCCTGTCGCTGCCGCCAAAGCGGATCACCGTGAACCTGTCGCCCGCCGACCTGCCCAAGGAAGGGTCGCATTTCGACCTGCCGATCGCGCTCGCCCTGCTGGGAGCGATGGGCGTGATCGACGCCGAAACCCTTTCGGGCTATGTCGTTGTTGGCGAACTGGGCCTGGACGGGCGCACCGCGCCGTCGCCGGGCGTGTTGCTCGCCGCGCTCCATGCGGGAAGCCAGGAAATGGGGCTGGTCTGTCCGGCGGCGCAGGGGGCGGAGGCCGCCTGGGCTGGACAGGTGGAAGTGGTTGCCGCACCGGATCTGCTTAGCCTTCTCAACCATTTCAAGGGCACGGCCGCGCTGTCGCCGCCGCAGCCCGGCATCGTGGAATCACCGTCGCGCACCGCCGACCTCAAGCAGGTGAAGGGCCAGGAAGTCGCCAAGCGCGCGCTGGAGATCGCGGCGGCCGGAGGCCATAATCTACTGATGGTCGGGCCGCCGGGCGCGGGCAAATCCCTGATGGCAAGCTGCCTGCCGGGCATCCTGCCCGACATGACCCCGTCCGAGGCGCTGGAAAGCTCCATGGTCGCAAGCGTCGCCGGAACGCTGGAAGGTGGACGCATCAGCCGGGCGCGGCCGTTCCGCAATCCACATCACAGCGCA
>MDSZ01047531.1_pt1 | contig 23237 bp, 25 predicted proteins | sample 811201 | NCBI WGS metagenome assembly MDSZ01 (sample SAMN05326647, study PRJNA326480) | marine metagenome | isolation source: seawater | place: Indian Ocean: North | collected 2010
AATGAAAGCAATAATAATAATGAAAGCAATAATAATAATGAAAGCAATAATAATGAAAATAATAATGAAAATAATAATGAAAATAATAATGAAATAGAAAATATTGATAATTTGCCTATAATAAATCATATTAATAATTTATCATATGGACAATTATTTGAACCATATAGACAACAATATATACCAAATAATGATATTAGTTATAATATAATAGATAATGATATTACTAATGATGATATTAGAATGATACAAGCTATCCAAGTAATAAATGATAACATTCAAAATGAAGTATCGTCCTCAAGAGGGACAACCAATATATTATCACCATATAGTGACGAAAGTGATGAAGGTGAACATAATTTAGATGATGATGAAGAAGAAGAAGAAATTAGACCATTCCCATATAATTATGATAGTCATTAAATTAAATATGATATTATTTCACGTGATAATTCCATTGGAAATTGTTTTTTAAAATATCGTAAATTTAACCAAAAATTTAGTTTTTCATCATATGTTTCTATAAAAATATTTATATCATTGTAATTTAATAAAATTTCTTTAACTATAAAATAATAATCTGATAAAATCCTATTTCTATATCGCATTAAATATTTACGTTTATGTTTTATCATTGCGTTAGAATTTTCTATACTAGATAAATGTATTTTTACACTTTTCAAATACTGTTCATTTGATAATTTATCCTTACAAGTTTTTTTGGTTAACTTATATACTGTATATTTTGAGTAAGTTATTTCTTGATTTAATTTGATTATATTCTTAATGATAACATCATATAATTTAAAATTATCTATTAAATCAATTGATCCATATTTTAAACGATAATCAATATCATTTCTAATATTGTATCGATGTACAATATATTCTACAATTTCATCATTTGTACTATTTTTATATTTACAATAATTTTTATTGTGACCTGGTTCTTTACATATACTACATTTGTATTTTTTTATTTTTATAAACATAAATTACATTTTATTTACCAAATTAAATTAAATATCAATTTTTCATTTTATGTAAATAATATTATACATTTAATATATGAATAATATTATTGAAGAAAAAGATATTACTATTATACCACATGAAATAAAAAGATATATTTATAAATATTTTAATTATAATACATGTACTATATGTAATAATAAAATTGTAGATTATTGTAATGTGAAACCATTTACATGTTCAAAATTATGTTATTTTATTTATAATATAGAATTGTCACCCTTATTATTATCAGATTATTGTGATAAATTAATAATATCAATTATAAATGTAACATTATTTATTCAATATGTTATAATATGTATATTTGCTAATATTATTCATATATTTTTTTTATTTATTTCTGCTCTTATTGTATTTACATTAATTTTTATTTTTGCATTAATCGTTTTTACGTATACAATAAGTGTACAAACAATAACCTTTCCCATGATTTTATTAAAAAAAATTGATTAAAATTAAAGAGACCATTTATATTTAAATAAAGACCATATAATCATAATGTCTGTACAACCCATAAAGGAAGATATACATATATGTCAATCATGTAATACTCATGTTCCAATTTCTACCTGTCATATGTGTAATATATTAATATGTGCATGTTGTATAGTTGAAGGAGGTAATTGTGTAAATTGTTTTCATGATGATAACACAATAGAAGCACTTGAAAATTATATATTTAATAAATCTAATAAAAAAACCCGTTGGTTTAAAGTAGATAATAATAGTGGAATGATTGTACCAGTAACCAGAAAAAAATGGTGGTTTTGTTTATACTAACTTAAAAATATAATAATAATTTTCTACCATCCTACATATAATATTTTACTCATACTTACCTCTTTTAATTTTAAAAATCTATATACATCATATGTCTTAGGATTCTTATAATCATAATGTTTTAAAAATTTTTTTATTTCTAATGGAATATCACCACTTTTAGAATACAATTTATTGATGTAAAACTCTGGATACATATATAAATATTTTTTATCATTTTCAAAAATGTGATTGTTAATAAAATTATTTTTGTATAAATTTGGTGCAATCATATAATGTATATTTTCTGGATCCAAACAGTCAACTAATTCTTCAATAAAATTTTTTTTAATATTGTATTTTTTCCACCAATCACTAATTTTATTAATATGAAATTTTAGTTTTTTTTCTCGTACCTTATATATTTGTTTATTAAAACATAATATATCATTATTTACACTATTGTATGGTACAAAATCCAATATATAACACATTATATCAGTAGGAATCTTTTTAATTTCAATCATAACTATTATTTTATATTGATGTATTTTTTTGAAAATAAATCAATTTTTTTTTGCTATTTATTTTATATTTGAAACACATTCACCAATTTTCTTATCACATTTTGTTCCTTTTCTACACCTTTTAGGACATTCTTTTTTTTTATTTTGTGTTTTTAATGATTTTAATAATACTTGTACTGGTTTATTTATTTTTGAAACTTCTTTTATGTCATTGTAATTTATTATTGTATTCAAATCTTTTTTCAAATTATATTTATCTATTAATGTTTGGTTTGGTTCAGTATAATCATGAACATTATTTTTTATTTGAATGTTTTTATATAAATCATTTTTATCAAAAATATTTCTATCAATTGTTATATTTGATTTGTTTAATAAATCTTGAGTTATTATTATTTCATTTTTATTTTTACTATAGTTATTAACATACAGATATTGATCGTCTATGGTATAAAATTGCTGTAATCTATAATTTGTTATAATATCATTTAATAATCTTATTATTAATTCGTTATCAAATTCATCATTTTTCATTAATTTATCTAATATTTCATGTAATTTTGATAATTTTTTATTGAAATCTAATTTATAATTATATAATATATTTATGAATTTATAATTTAGATGTTTATTATGTGGTTGATGTATTAATTTTCTAAATTTATTTTGTAATTTTTGATACCTTTTTTTTTGTGATATAATTTCTTTTAATTCTGTAGATTTATTAACGTTATTATTAAAAATTACTTCATCTATGTTATTTTTTTTATTATCTTGAATAATAAAAGTATTATTTTTTGAAAAAGTCATATCGTCTGTGATTTTTTCTATTTGTTCTAATGGAACAATTAAATTATCACTTGTTACTATACCCATAACATTTTTTTCTTTATCATCTGTTATTTGGGATACAGGTTTACATGGAATTTTTTGTTCACAAACATTATAAACATATATTAAATTATTTTTTGTGGTATTATAATCATTAAATTTATAATTATTTACATGAACATAATCTATTTCATTTTTTATACCACTTAAAATACACGGAATAAAATATTTGTTTGAATTATGTATACATTCTATTCCACAAACTTTACCATTATAATATATAACTTGTTTAACAATTGTAAATTTATAAATTATTAATAATTCAATAATATAATTTAAACTATTTTCATGATATTCACTATCAACTAAATTACGATACCCACAGTATTCTATACGATTATTCTGTAACGATTCTAATTTTAAAAATAAATTAATCAAATATTTATTAGTAAACATGAAACTATGTGCAACATTTGTTCTTCCTTCTACTTCTAATGGACGTCCATATATTGGTTCAAAATAATTTTTATATTTTATCATCATTATAGTATCACGAGTTTTATCAAAATAGTTATACTTATAAAAATTTGTTGGACAAATAAAACGAAATTTATTGCTTATTTCTAGACTATCTACTTCAAAAATAATTAAGTTTACACCATTTTTAAACAATTTTTTATTTTTTGACGTGATTAAATCATATAAGAAAAAATAATCTAAATTATTAGTTTTGTTAATATATTCTATAAAATTATATAATGCATTTACAGCAAAATATACTAATTTTGGTTGTTTATTAAAAACCTTTTCATAAAATAAACTATCTGTATGTTTTGAAATATCTATTTCATTTGTAGAATTTCCAAATATATATATTAAATTACCATTTTGTAATGTAACAAAGTGATCAAGACTAAGTGAATTTATTAAAATATTTAATGTTTCTTTAACATTATAACTTTTAATTTTACCCAAATTCATTTTTTCACCAGTATTTCGTTCAAAATATAATATAGAACCCAAAGCAGAAATAAAGGAATTATTTTCATTATCTACACCAAATCTTAATAAACAAAAATCTTCATGACATTTAATTTTTTCATAATCTAACATAGATTGTACATTTAAAGGTAAATAACCCCATTTTTGTTTACCTAATGGAAATTTATTATGTTGTTGTATATAATCATATTTTTGTTTAATATTTTTTTCTGTTGATTTATCTGTCATTATACTAGATGTTGATTCATCCTTTTCTATTGTACCTGATTCTATCATTTTATCACTAGTTTTTGTTATACATTTTGAATTAATATTATTTTCATTTGATTTTTTAAAACAACAAGGTATACAAGAGTTTTTACTTAACGAAGGCACATTATATAAATATGATCCATCCTTATTTGCGTGTTGTTTTTTATGATTAAATTCGGTTATTTCACTGTAAGTACCATCTTCTTTTTTACATTTTTCACTTATTAAATTTTTATTTTCTATTTTAACATCACCTTCTTTTAAAGATATATTTTTTTCTTCACACCAATATCTAGGACATATATAGTAATTTATATTATTTTCATCACTACCGTATTCTAAATATTTTTTATAACTATCTTTATCTATATTTTCAAATTCTTCTTTATTTAAACTTACCGGTTGTCTAGAACTTGAAGATGGGCACCATCTACTATATGGTAATGCACCCTCTATTTTCTTGTGGTTTATAAACATATTTGGATCACGTTGTTCCATTCGTTTCTGTAAAAAATTTCTTTCTTTTTTCGAACCACCTAACCATTCATCACTTTCATTAGAATTTTCTGAATTTAAAAAACTATCATCATCATCGTCGTTTTCATTAAAATCAAATCCTTTATTAGATTTACTAGTAGCAATAGTGTTTGTTGTTTTCCTTTCTTCATCATATAAATTGTCATGATCCTCATATTCATTTTCATCATTTTCATCATTTTCTCTTAAAATATCAGAATCTGTGATTTCATTTTCAATATATATATTATTTTCCTTTATTGTTTTAATAAACTCTTTTGAATTTTCAAAAATTAATAAAAGAGAAAATATAAAATACCTAAAATATTCAATATAACCAATATGATTAATTTTTTGTAATTTAATTTCAAACATTTTACTTCGTTTGTCTATTAGATTAATAAACAACACTATTTTTTGAAAATTATCTATTTTAAATAAAGGTACAATATTCATTTCTAATGAATTATTGCTATTACTTATTACTTGAATAATATTACTTAGATTATCCTCTACATTATTTATGTTTTTCAAAAATTTATTTTCTTCTATTTTATATTTAAAAACCAAATCCAAATTTTTTATATCTATATTTCTAGTATAAAAATTATGAAATAAAGGTAATGTGACACCACTATGTTCATAATAACTATTAATATATTTTATAATTTCATTATATGAATCATTTAATATTATCTCATAATCTTTTAATTCAAAATCTTTTCTATGTTTATCAAAACGTTTATCTTCAGTTAGTTTTGTATTATTTATAGATACATTCACAAAACCAGTTTCATAAATTTCGATTATAATAGGTAATATATTTTTTTTGTAATTATGTTCTATATAAATAGTTACATATCTATATTTTGTACTACTCATTACACTATTTATTTTTTGAATATATACACGTTTGAGTATTGGTTCTTTTATGTGATTTGTTGCTAATTTAAATAATTTTTCTGATTTCATACCAGGATTATATTTTAATAAATAGATACTTCTTTCTCCATCTGTTGGAAAAATTTTAAATAACGTTTCTAAAGAAATAAACATATTTCTTCTAGGTTTTAAATTGACTTGTAGATATTTTATAATTGGTTCACCATCATATTTTTTATGTAAAAATCCATTTATTATCTCCTTTTTATTAAATGAATTTTGTACAATATTATCTTGTTTAATTTGTATTTCTTTTTTAATATCATTAAATGATTTTTCACTGAAGTTATAATTTTGTAACAATGGATAATATAATTTAATAATTTTCATTTTATTTTCAAAATCATCATTAAATGGATATACCCATAAATTTCTTGTAGCTAAATGATAACTAAATAAAGGATTATTATAACTATATTCACTTGTAAAATTATATATATCTTTTTTATATTCATATGGATTATGAAAATATTGAAAGTTACGTTCTGTATTAAATTGTATTCCAATAGGTTTTTCAATATAAGATATGCTTTCTAATATTTTTAATTCAAGTAAATCATTATAATCAAATAATGTTTTTTCATTATCTGCTATTATTTGTTTAATGTTATTATTAACTATACAATTTGACAAAAAATTAATCAAATTTTCTTTTTCAATATAACCTTCATGTGTTAAATTATATAAAATATCGTCATAATCAAAATCTACAAATGATTCTCCACATAAGTATAATTCTTCATATGTTATATTAGTCACTTTTGAAATTTTTATTGTAATTTCTTCTAAAGTGCTGGATTCATAAATTAAATCATTTACAAATTTAACATTCGATAAATCATCATTAAAATAATTATAATCTTTTTTACTAAATATTTCATTAAATATTTCATTTTTAGGATTTTTTATAAAATCTTTTTGTATCTCATCCAATTTACTTAATGTATATTTTCCTACAAAAACATAAATATCATATTTATTTATTGAATTATTGAATACATATGCTTTATATATATTTTTACTCATATATATCAAGCATATAAATATATGATTTAAAAATCATAATATGGACTATCTTTAATTGTCATTCCACAATATTGTTTTGGATTTTTTTTGTAATCAACAGGTTTATAAACGTCTATTTTTTCTGCATTTTGTAGTAAAAATTTAAAATTTTTCCAAAATATAGGTGGATGTCCCACTTCTTTTGTCATAATATGTGACAATTCATGTATTGCTACAAATGTTAGTGTATTTAAATCTATTAGTTTATTACCTTCTTTTGTAGTATTTAAACAAAATGCTAATTTTTCTCCTTTATTTTCACTATAGGCAGTTAATGTACTTGTTGGTAATGTTTCTTGAAATTTATTTGGTTTAAATTTTTCTTTTAATCTTTTTACACTCTCATTATTTGGATTATTTTCATAAACATAATCAACCAATTTAATACATCTATTACATACATCTGATAAAAGATCTGCTGCTAATTCTAATTTTGCTCGTTCACGTACACAATATTGTTTACCATCTTTCCTAGATAATATACATTTTAACTGAAACATATCAGAGTCTTTCCATATTTTATAACTCAAAACCATTATTAAAAATATTAAAACATATGCTAAAATATCTATCTTCAACATATATTTTGTATATATTTATATTTTATCTTAAAAAATAATTTATTCTAAAGGACGACGTGTATTATCTTTAGCTGCTTCGATTGTTGTATTATTCCATGGTCCTACATTTACTTGAGGTACAGGAGGATCTGAACGTAATTGTAAATTAGCATTACGTAAAGATTGACCAACTGTATCAATTCCAATATGATGTCCTGCTTTTAATAAATTAACATCATTTAAATCACCTTGACCTACAGGATTTAATCGTGCCCATTCACTATTGTTATCACGAGGTAACAAATCTTGTGGATTTTGTGATTCTTGATTGCTACTTGGTAAACCTTGAGTATTTGTTTGAACACCGGAAACTTGTGCGTAGTCTTGATTGGTTCCTAAAGGACCAGCAGGGTCTATGTCTAAAGCGTCAGCTGGTAATATACCTCCATCACCTCCTTGCATATCATCACCACCCATATCGCCAATATCACCCATATCTTCTGCTGAATCACCTTGGTAAGCTAAATTATTTGCCATACTATCCATATCAGCACTTTTTGAACCTGAGTATAAACTTATTCCTAATATACCAATTATAAGTGCAACTACTAATAACATATTACCAGTTAAAAATGAAGAAACTCTTTTAATTAATGAAGCCATTCTATAATAAATTAGTATAAAAAAAAATAATTAAAAAGTGTAATTAAATCTTATTAACTTTCTAATTCTTCTTCATCGGAAAAAGATTCTAAAGAATCTATATTACTTTCTAAATCACTTGTATGAATTGTTGTATTATCATCTTCATCATCACTAATTTCTATATTATCTAATAAATATTTGTCCTTAATATTTTTTGCTTTCAATAAAGATTTTAAAGCAACAATTCTTGCTTTTCTTGCCTTTTCTTTTGCTTCTCTATATTCTATTAAGTATTTGTCTGTTGTTTTGTTTAATGTGATAGTATCTAAATTTGATGAATCATTAAATTTTAATTCGATTTCTTCTAAAGTTTGGTTATTTGATAAATCACCTAAAGTTAATTCATTTAATTTTTGCATTTTTGATTCTTCAGTTTTTATTATTTTTTCTTCTATTTTTTCATTAAATTCTTGTTCATTATTTGTATCTTCTTTTAATTTGTTTTCTATGTTTTTATTATCTTCATTAGATTTGATTTTATCAGGTAATTCAATAATTTCATTATCATTACCATTTTCATTTATTTCATTTATGTTATTATTAATTTCATTACTTGTATTATTGGTTACATCATTAGTTACATCATTGGTTACATCATTGGTTACATCATTGGTTACATCATTAGTTGCATCATTACTAGTATCATTATTATTATCATTATTATCATTTGCCTTAATTAAACATTTAGAAAATACTTCATTATTACTATTCAACACCATCATTTGCTTCATTTCTATATAAATTTGAAAATTTCTAGCTGAAAACTTAACACCATGAATATGTAATATACTAATAAATTCTGTTGTATCATCTACATCTTCCATCTTCATTTCATTTTCATTTTCATCAAAAATAGATAAATTATTAGTCTGAAGCATACGAGGACTATTTAACATAGTTCGTAATAAAAAATATTTACCGGATTTATATGTTCTTAATGGAGATGTAAATATATTTTCTATATCATTTTGTTCTATTTCTTCATGAAACCAATTTTTTCGTTTTTCGAATATCAAATTTTGAATATTTGATTCTAATTTTTCAAACCATTCTATAATTACATTATTTGTATTTGAAAACATTAAGTCACAATAATATCTTTTTGAAGAATTAACAAATCCTTGTTTACTTGAACATTTTGGCATTTGTATGTAAATTTCATTATTATTGTGTAACAATTTTGAAAAGTAATTTTGTTGTTGTAAAACTACAGGATTTGCTAAAGAAAGTTTATTAAAATCGTAATTATTATCAGGAAATTGAATATTGTTATTTGCCATATAATTTTTTAAAATATAAAATTTAGTCGTAATTCACGCAAAAATCTTCAATATGCGTATATTAATGGCAAAGTCTAAAACCTTTTATCATGAATGTTTAAGTTTAATGGAAACTGAAGAATTTAAAAATGATATTAAAATATTTTTGAGACCAATTATTGACATAATTATTCAAGAAATACAACCATATATTTATTTAACTATCATTTTTATTTCACTTTGTTTTCTCTTAATTTTAGGAATATTTGTTTTATTAATTCATAATAAATATTTATATCAACAAAAATTAATTTTATAATTTTTTCCTAACATATATTATAATGCCCGCACCTATTAATTGTTCAACAGGTTCTTGCCAAACTGGTGGTAAAAGAAGAAGATCCAGAAGTGTTCGTAAAACAGCACGTAAAGGACGTAAAGTTGCTAGAAAAGCTTCAAGAAAAGCCCGCAAATCTAGAAGAAAATCTAGACGTGGAGGTATGGTAACTGCTGCTGCTGTTGAAAGAGCAGTTGTTCCATTCGGTTTAATGGCTTTACAAAAACGTATGCAAAAAAAACAATCAAGAAAAAATAGACGTTAAATTATTTACGTAAACATAATAAAATAGTATTGATATATTAATCTATTATGGCAACATTTGAAGATTCTATTAAAACATGGGTACATATTGATAATCAAATCAAAAAATTAAATGATAAGATTAAGGAATTACGAGATCAAAAAAGTGATGAAGAATTTAAAATTTTTAATTATGCTGAAGAAAATAATTTACAGAAAGCTGTTATTGAAATAAGTGATGGTAAATTAAAATTTACAGATAATAAAACAACAAATCCATTAAGTCTTAAATATGTAGAAAAGTGTTTAAATGAGATTATTAAAAACGAAGAAACAGTCAAACAGATTATGAATTATATAAAAAATAATAGAGAAAGTAAAACAGAAACATGTATTAAGCGTGTTTATAATAATTAATAAATGTTTATATCATATATGTACGGAGGTAAATTAATAAAACATTTTACTAATAGTGATAATACTATTGAAAGTCAAGGTATAGAACAACAATTTGGTGGTAATTTATCAAATTTAGCTGTACCTGCTGGTTTATTAATTATTAATCATGTTTATAAAAATGATAAAAAAATAAATACTATTAATAAAAATAATGTATTAGATGATGATAAGTTTGACTTATTTTTAAAAAATAAGGAGCATGTAATAACAAAAACTAGAAAAAAGAAAAATAAAATAAAACGGTCTACCAGAAAAAAAAAATAAAAAATAAAAAATTGAAATATAATAATTTTACATTATTATTATTATATTTACCATGTCAATTTACCAAAATATTACAGAATTTTTAAATGATAAATTAGAAAAAAGAACTACTATAGATGATATTGAATATTTTATTCAACAAAAATATAATATTCATGAAACATTTATTGCAAATAATTTATTTTATGGTGAACAAATAGAATATTGTGGAACTTCAAGAAATATAAATATAGATGATAAATTGTTTATACATAATCAAAAAACTATTTGTTTAATATTTCCAGAATATTCATCAAGAATTGCATGTACAAAATCATTTATAGATAATATACCTTATTTTAAACAAATTTTAAGTGGAACTTGGGATAATAATAATAAAAAGTTCTATAAATATTATTGTGAACATGAAAAAAAAAATATAAATAGTTCTATAAACATTATTTGTGATGATGTTGATATGCAATCTATATTATATGACAAACCATTAAAATTTCAAATGAGAGCATTTGAAACAAGAAATTATTTTACAATAAAAAATATGGAATGTACAAATCTATTAGATTCACTTATAATATCAAGTAAACGAACATATGATAGTCGTAATTTTGTGTTATATGAAAATTAAAAAAAAATTGATTATATATTTTAAATTATATTTTTTGTATAAATATTAAGTATGGATTACTTGTGTGAAGCAGCAAACAGTTACCATAATTCTATAAATTTTATAAAAAATTATGGTAACTTAGAATTTGCATGTGTTTATTGTAAATCATTTTATGTAGTAAATGACATAAAATTATTAAAATCAGTGAATAATACCTTATTATGTAATAAATGTAATATTGATGCTGTTGTTCCTATTACAACAACATCTAAATTATTTAATTTAACAAATATAGAAAAAATAAATTTAATCAACACATGGCATTATGAACTTTTTGAATACGATATCACTAAAGATGATGATGAATCATTTAATTATGAATATGTAGAAATAGATAATAATTTAGTAGAAACGTAATTAATAAATAATATAATACTCTTTTTTTAATTATTATTATATCATAACAAACCAATTTAAAATTTCTATTTATTTAATAATTAAATGGATATTTTTTTAATTTTAGGTTATGTTGCTTCAGCTAACGCATGTTTAATGATGATGCCTCAAGTATATCTCTCTTTTAAAAAGAAAAAAATAGAAGATCTGTCCATGCAAACAATATACATGAATTTATTAACACAATTTTTATTTTTTCCATATTCTATTCATTTTAAATTATATCCATTAATAACTGTAAATTCATTTTTAACTGTATGTGATATTTTGTTAATCAGTCTTTATTTTATTGTATCAAGTAAACAAAATGTAGAGATTCATGAAACATCTACATTAAATGAAATTTTGATAGAATCAAATGACTCTATATCTTAAATACGTCTGTAACGACTCCATTTAATATTGTTAAATGGATTAACAATTACATCAGATAGTTTATCTTTATAAGCATTTGCTCTTTTATCTATTGCTGATTCTTGTACTGTTTCTACAGGTGTGTTTTTTTGCTGCAATTGTTCCATATATTCTTCATCTTTTTCTGACATACGTGGTTTAACACCATAACAGTTAGCACCAAAGCGAACTGCTGGGTTATCAATAAAACCACCATTTACACCTGGACGTCCACAATCATTTTCATGACCTGTTTTACTTTGTAATTCATTCCATGTAGATTTTTGTGTAGGAAAAAATGCCATTTGACCTTCAGACCATCCATAACTACACCATTCAGCTCCTTTGTTATATGCTTCTTCAACTTCATCATAATTTGCTAAACGTGCTCCATATGCTTGACATAATGCTTTTGCATCAGGATATACATAATGATTCCCTGGTATATGGAATACTTCATTTCCAATACCTGAATCTGTAACATTAATATCTATTTTTGGTTTGTTTGTAAATAAATCACTAACTGTAGTTGTAATATCTATACCAAAAAAATATAATAAACCATTTACAATAACTAAAAATATAAATAAAGATACTAATATTATTTCTAAAATACTCATTGAAGGTTTTTCATTTTCACCTAAAGAACCTTTATTCATTGATAATCTAACTACTATTAAACCAACGATTATAAGTAAAATTGGACTAGTTAAAATGTTTGTTATAAAATCATACATATCAGATGATAAAGTTGCAGATTCAACAGTTACTCCCATATATATAGATTAGAGGGTTTTTTTTCTGTAGAAAAAGCAATATGCTAGTTTTGATAGTAAATCTGTTGATTTTATTGATTTAACTTGATTATCATTCATATGAAACCAATTATTTTTTTTTGTTTTTATCATACTAGTATAATGACCTCCTGCCATTGAACCACTATGATTACAAATTGCAAATAATTCATATTTATAGGTTGAAGAATTATAACCTTCTATATATTTTGTTAGATCACAATCATCAATTGGAAAATCAACTAAACTATGATTTTTTCGTAAACTTGTACCGTGGAAACGTTGTAAACTTATTATTAATACATTTGGTAAACTCCAAAATAACGTTCGTCTTTCATAATTTTCATCTTTTGATTGAGATGCATCTAAATATGTATCAAAACATTCATATAAGTTTGTTTCCATTTTTCCAGCAGGTATTGGTAAATTTAAAATAAAATAAGGTTCAGGAATATATTCAATAGTATTATCTGATATCTTTTTTTTTTCTACACATAAAAATCCATAAAATACATCTAACATTTCACTAAATTCTTTTTCATAAAATGTTTTTTTTGATTGAAAACAATTCATTGCAAGAATATCTTTTTTATTTTTTGGTTTTCCATCTATTGTCATGGTTACCTCCCTATGTAAGGATTCATGAAAACAATCAATAAAAAAATATAAACATTCACTTACATCATTTTGATTAAAACCAGTAAAATCTAACATATTCTTTTTTTTTGCTACTTCTTGCACTACTGATAAAAATTTTCCTGGTTTTATTACACAATTTTTATTCCATAATAATTTATGAAGTTCACTAAATTCATATAATAACTTACTTTCTACATTATCCTTCATATTCTTTTTTGTTTTATCTTTATGTATTACATTTGTAAATTCATAACAATGACTTAAACACTGTATTATAGAATTTAAATAACATGTATTTCCTAAATTTACTAGACCTGAAAGACCATCCCCTTCACTCATTATATATACATTTAATTCTTTTTTTAAACAATTTATAAAAATATTATTAATATATAATATGTCAAATAATGAAAATACCACCTACGATAGATTAATAAATGCTTACCTATAAAATTTAACTATATCAAATAATTTATTTCAGCAAATCGTTAACATTATGGAATTGCAAGAAAACTCATTAAGAAATATGATTTACGATGAATTACACAATGAAAACATAAATAGAGAAATAAATTCACCTATTTTTAATCCTTCTCCTCCTGTTACTCCACCCACAAATAACTCTGAACCATTAATTCCTCCTCCACCTTTAGTTAGACATCCTGTTCGAGAAATGAGAAGACGAAATAATCAAAATACAAGAATATATAATAATAGAAGACCACAAAATTCAAGTAGAATTTTTACAACAAATAGAAGACCACAAACAGCACAATTTCGTACTCCGTTATTTCAAATGCCAAATTTAATTACACCATCTTTACCAACAAATACTACTTTTAATCCTAGTAATACACAAACAAATACCGATAGATTATCTAATTTATTTGCAACATTGTTATTTCCATCAAATAGACAAAATATGGAAGATTTTTTACAACCAGTTGTTGTTAGACCAACATCACAACAAATAGAAAATGCTACCGAGATAATTCGATTTTCCAATATTATGAATCCACAAAATTCAAATTGTCCAATCGAAATACGTAGATTTGAAAATAATGAAAATGTTATGCGTATAAGATATTGTGGTCATTTATTTACACAAGATGCATTACGTAATTGGTTTCGTGAAAATGTAAGATGTCCACTATGTAGATATGATATACGTAGTTATTCTTCTACTCTAGCTTCTATTCATGAAAATTACATGGATGAAAATATTAGAAATTTAGTTCCACCAAATGAAAGTGATAATAATAATGATAATGATAATAATAATGATAATAATGATAATGATAATGATAGTAACGATAATGATAATAACGATAATGATAATAATAACGATAATAATAATAATAATAATAGAACAATTGGAAATGGAATAATACCTACAGATAATCATAATGCAAATTCATTTTTTTGGAGACAGTTAAATAATACTAATGAAAATATAAATAATATTACACAACAAATAACAAATAGTATTGCAGATAATGATGAAATAGAAAGAGTTACAGAACAAGCATTTTTAGATATGTCAAATGAATTAACAAACTTATTTAACGAAACATTAACTAGTCCTACAAGACGGAGTACTATATATGATCCAAGTGGTAATATACAAAGACATACACTAGAGCAAACTTATTATTTTCCTTTTCCACAATTATCACCTGTTAGACATACTAGTGTAGTTTTTAATAATAACAATGATAATAATGTTAATAATAGTATAGATAGTGATGATGAAATTAATAACAACAATGAAATTAATAACAATGAAACTATTGAAACTAATGAAAATAATAGTCTAGATAGTGATGATGAAATTAATAATGTATAAAAAATAGTAATTAATAAATGTAATATTTTTTATTTAGAATTTAAAGGATTTAATGTATCATCACTTTTCTCGTCTTCTTTATATAAATTGTATGGACATTCATCCTCATTATTTTGTTCAGTTTTTTTTTTAAAACAACAACAATAATATTCGACTTTGGGACGATTCATTGCCTCTATTACAGATAATACACGTTGTTGACTATTTGACCATAATTCATATTCTGACCACATTTGATATATATAAAAAAAGATAATATATATCAATTTATTTTTTTTTGTTACGTGTATCCCTTTTTTTGCTTTTTCTGCTTTTTCTATTTTTTTTGCTTTTTTTTCTATAGCGACCTCCTTTTTTACTTATATTTGGTTTATGTTTTGGTACATTGGGTAATATTAACGGTTTATTCTTTGGTACTCTAGGCATGTTATATCTTAACTGAAATGATGCCAATTTATCGGGATCATCTTTTATTTTATATAATTCATCTTGTAATTTGATAATTTGAGTATCAAAATTAATTAAATCATTAAAAAATTGTTGTGTTAATTTAAATTGTTCATTTATTTCTTTATGAACATTTCTATTCCCTTTTTTTATTTTTGTTAATATTGTATTATATTTTTTTATAAAATCAGAATATAAATTATAATAATCTTCGTATTTTTCACGCATTGAAGCACAACAATTTATTTTATTTCGTTTACCTAAACGTTCAACACTACCGTGAACTATTCTTAATTGTGAGCCTAAACCTTTCATTAATTCATTTAATTTTACAATATTATCTATACTTGTCATTAATATATATCATTATTTTTTTTGAAAGAAATTTGTAATTGTATTATTTCTCTGTTGAACTAATTTTAATAAAAATGGATCAAATAAAGTTTTTTTAACTTCAGCACAACGATATGCTTCTTTTTTCTTTAAAGCAACTTCTACATCATATTGTTTATCATAATCTTCCATCATTTTTTTTAATTTTTTACATGTCAATGGTTTTTTTTTATAGTCTGGTATTTGTTCGATGATTAAAGCAAATAATTGTTGTACTGGTTTCATTATTTGATTTGTAATATAAAATTCATAATCTAATTCAACTTTATTTTCTATAATAAATTTTGGATTTTCTATTTTTTCACCTTGTAATGCTTTCTTATTTTTATTTATAATATAAGCAAAAGGTATACGATCTCCAGCACTTGGTTTATTACCAGGATCACGTACACCCATTCTATCAGCAAGAACTTTATGTGCTATTTGTTTAGGATTTTTATAATGTGAACGAAGTGATTTACTAATTAATAATTTATCCATTGTAACTTTACCACTTACTAAATCTTGTAACATTTTTTTTAAAAATTCAACAGCATTATTTACATTTTGTTCTTTCATTAAAATATCTATAATTCCTCCATAAACATCTTTTACAATTGCTGCATTATCACGACGTTTTAATACAATTCCCATACTTTTTTGACTACATTTATTTGGATCATTCTCATATAACATACCTACATAACGTTTCTTAGACAATAAGCAAAATGGCATAAATGTTTTTTCATATTCTAGATCATGTGGTTTCTTTAAAAATTTACTAGCTAATTCTCCTGCTTCAATCGCAAGTTCAATTGTTATTTCTAATGCCCTTTTTCCACGAATTTTTTCACCTTCTAATGTCTCTAAATTAAATGTAAAGAATACAGAATCTGTATCACCATATATATATTCAGCAAATGATTTAACTTTGCCAAATTTTGTATCACATACTACTCCATTACCATATGCTGTTTCTATTACTTTTTTAGCATATATAAGTAATAAACGTCCTGTTGCAGTTGTAGAAGCAGCAACATCTTTTTCAAAAAATGTACTTGTCTTTGCTCCACACTGACCATATAATGAATTAGCTGTAATTTTATAACTTAATTGACGCTTATCTAAAATATTTTTCATAAATTCATCCGTTTGTTTTGGAATTAATTTACGTGTTGCCTTACGAGCAGCAAGCAACTCTTCTAAAATAGAAGGCATAATTGCCTTTGTATTATTTGGAAATTGTGCCCATCTACACATTTTATATCCTGATACAACTTTTTCTAATTTACCACGTTCATTTGATCTCCAAGAATAAGTATCATATTTTATATTTACATATTTATAACCTTTCAAATCATCATAAACATAATTTCCACTACAATCACGAACTCCTTCTTCTTTCAATAAACGATCATTTAAATCATATTCTTTGACCCATACTTTACTATCATGTGATAAATTTTCACTAATCATAGATGATGGATATAGTGAAGCATAATCCACACATGCTACAGGATTATCTAAATATAAATCACATTTTGGATCTAATACAATAGCACCATCATAACCATTCCATTGTTCATTTTCAACAGGATCACCATAATCTGGTTTTTCTAATACAGGCATTAAAGTATCTTTTTCACGACATTTTTTTGCAATAAAACTAGTTAATTTAATACCTTGTCCCCGCATTACTAAAAATTCCATTGGTACACTACATATTTTTGACATCTCTATAAATCCAGTTATTACATCGATTTTATTTAACAAATGATGTACTAGGTTACAATCCTGAATACAATATTTTGCAACCATAGCACGTTCATCTGCACCTTGATTGGTTAATCTAAAAATATCTTGTGGTGTTACATCATCCTTTGCTAATCCCCAACGTACTTTTTTTGTCATATTTAATTTTTCATGGTTTTTTATATAAAAAGATTTATTTTCATTATCTATTTTTTCTATTATAAATTTTGCACCTTGTTTATAATAATCGCTACTATGACTTATTTCTTCAAAATGAACGTAACTACCTTCTTGAATACCCATCATATTTTTTGTATAAATAATAGTATATTCTTCTTCTTCTGTTACATGTTCTATTTTTAAAACATTATCACCAATAAATTGTCCTGAAACATAATCTAATTTATAAGATGGTAAATTATAATCACGACGCAAATAATTATATAAATCTATTTGAATTCTTCCTGGCATTTTTATGTATTTTAAATCATGTTCACCACTAGCAATTACTATTTTACTTTCTTGTATTTTATAACTACCATCATCTTGAATATCACCACAAATATCATCTTTATTTCTTGAAAGTTCTAAAAATTTTTCTACACAATTATTTTCTTGTGCTCGTTTGAACATAAAGTCATAATCAAAACCAAATATATTATATCCAATTATAATATCAGGATTTTCTTCTTTTATTAATTTTTGCCATGCCAATAATACATTTTTTTCACTATCATAACTTTCTATTATTGCATTATCAACATTATCCATCTTACTACAACTATTCAAAACTATAATATGATTTTTATACGTTTCTTTTTTACCATTATTTAAAAATGTGGAACCAATAAATGTTACTTTATCACCTTCTAATTGTGGTAATACTGATAAATACATATTTAAAAATGTTACTTTCTCATCATGTGTTGGATTATTTTTAAACATTTCCAAGACATTTAATTTCATAAACTTCTTTAAATTTATTTGTTTCTCATCTTCTTCATCTTCTTCATCATATTTATTTCTATTCTTTTCATCTTCTACATATACATCCTCTAGTTTTTTTGAATATAATAATTTTAAATATTCTTTTAGTTTATCTTTTGTTATTTTTTTTTTCGGATAAACAATATCAACATTTTTTTGTTTTTTAAATGAGTATGCTTCAAATACCATATCATTTATTAATTGTTTTTGAGTATCATCACTATATTGTTTCCAAGCTGTTTCAATGGTTTCTATATATGCTATCATATCAACTGCTAATTTTTTATAATCTTTTATTGCTACAGGAAAATCACCATGACTTGAACTAGCCTCTATATCAAAACTACATATTTTATAAGGAACAGGCGTCTCCTTATCATTTAATGGAACTATTTTATCATATTGTAATGTAAATTCATAATTACATGTTGTTGTCTTTTCTATTGATTCAAAACTTTTAAATTCAATCCAACCAGAAGGACTTATATTTTGAATATGAAAATAACGCAATAATGGAGGAATATTTGCTTCATATAATTCAGTATAATATTTTAAAAATTCACAAGTTTTTCTATTAACATATCTATCTTTTTTAAATAAATATTTAACTCGATTAAATGCCGTAGTATTTTGAAATTTTACTTCTAAAAATTTATGTTTTTTATGATTATCAAAACCATATAATTGTTTTCTAAAAGCTAATTTAAAAGAAACTATATCCCTAGCACATTTTTTTCCTACCTTCTTTTTTATAAATTCTTGATACGAATTTATTTGCATTGGACTCCAATTATTATTTATTTTTATATAAAAGAATGGCAAATATTCTTCAACAAATATCGAACATGTTTTACCCTCTTCATTTATCCCAAACATTTGTATTTCAAAATTTGTCTCTTCATCATCGTCAAAACCCTCCGTTTTATCAAATACTTGATAATCAAATAAACGAAATTGATGTGTTGGTATTTCTTTTTTACTCATAATTAATTATACGTTAATTTTTTAACTAATTATAATAAGATTTTCAATTTTTTATTTTAACATACAAATTGCAGGTACAACTCTATTTGATAATTCTATTATTATGTTAACAAATGTAACAACTGATACAGTGACTAACCAGTGATTCTTTGGATTCAAAACAGAATATACAATATCTTTTGTAATATAAACCCATGGAATATAAATAGCAAATAACCATGTATATACCCACATATACGAATAATAACTTGTTTCTTCATTAAACATAGTACAACTATTTTCATTATTGTACAAATAATAACACATGATTATGTAATGTGTAGAATGATTTAAAATAGTATATATTTGATCTATCTTTATTATCTGATAATCTAAACATACTTTTTCATAATCTTCATTTAAATTAAATAAAATTCTACAAAACCAATAAGCAAATGTAATAACAAAATGTATATTATGAGCTATTGGTAAAAAATCTCGATTGAAATAAAAAATTAATGAAGCTATATGACCAGTATCTGTTAATCTTACCATATGTTTTAAATAATAATAATCATTATTTTCTACAACATTCTGAAAACAATTATAATAATTATAAGGCATTAATTTCATAAAAATAAAAAATATCAATAATGGATCTAATCCTAGTAAATAAGTTATAAACGCAATAAAAGGTAGATGTAAACCATTCATTATAAATATTGTTAAATTATGGTTCATATAATCAGGTAAATATTGGGTAAATTCTACTATTTCCATATACATTATCTAGTTTCATTATTTTAAATGTTTTTATTTTCTATTTAAAAAATAAAAAATAAAATATATATAATTTAAAATGATACAAATATATCTATTTGTTCTCTTCTCTCTTTGTTGTTACTCATTTAAAATTAATAATTTTAGAAAAACTCCTTTACTAAAATTAAATGGTTTAAAACATTATGATAACTGTCCAGAATGTAATGATAATGAAATTAATGAAAATTGTGAAAATTGTGACAATGATAAAGATGATTTCTATCTTTTTGAAAAATATTCTGCATTACAAAATAAAACTATGCAGGAAAAATATTTAATAAAAATATACAAAAATAATTTACAAAAAAATATAGAAAATGAAATGAAAAAAAAATTTTAAATAAATTTAACGGAAAGCATACATTATTTCACTTAAATAAGATTTTATTTTTGGAGAACTATTTAAACATGATGGTTTACCAAATATAAAAGTTAAATAATTAAATTTATTACCATATTCACGTTTTTTATTTCCTAAGTATATTAAAAATCCTATAATTGTTGTAATCATTACTACCCATAATAATATGTATCTTATTTTTTCAAATAATATTTTGTTATCATTTTTATCTTCTGTTTCTTCGTTTTCCTCTTGGTTTTGCATATTACCTAAATATATATCAACTAAATATATGAACGCAAATATAATAACGTTAAAAATGAAAATTTTATAATAAGTATTAATAAAAAATAAATAAAATAGATATAACAATGAACTATTCAATATTATTTTTTCGCCAAATACTGCTGGCATAGTAAGTACTACAAAAAATAATAAGGTCATAAAACCAAGCAAATGTTTAAAATATATATTATTTGAAACAAAATATTGAACTTTACACGGTAATAACTCTCCAATATAATTACCTGAAATTAATAAAATAAAAATGAATAAAGGTGTTGTCTGTAAAATATAATTATTTTCCATTAAAATATTAATACATAAAAAAATATGGTTTATTAATATTTTAAATTAAAAATGAAAATTATTTATTTTTTTGCATTTGTTTTTTTTCTTTTGTTAATTTTTTAACGCTATACAAGGCATCTTTTACTATCATCATTTTATATATCAACATCCAATCTTTAACATCAGATTTAACGTCTTTTATTATATTTTTTTGTTTTCCTAACATCTGTTTTTCTTTTTGTTTCTCCTTTTTCTTTTCTTCTTTTTCTCTTTTTTCTTTTACATTACAATGAAATATAAGCATTTGAGGTGACGCATCACAATCTCCTTTCCATCTTATTTCGCATCTATATGATATTTCATTATCTACACTAATAAAATACCACATTTTTGCTGCATTTCTAGAATAATGTGATATATCTGAATTATTTTTTTTAAAATTACTATCATCACAAATAAATTTGATTGTATCTTTTTTATTTGCTAGATAGTCATATGTACTATTATTTGATTTCATTGTTTCACCATTAAATGTGTATAATTCATATCCTAAATCATTTTTTTGAGCAACTCCTTCAATGAAGACATTTCTAATATAATCAGCATTTGAATTAATAAAGTTATCAATAGATACTTTATATGGTGCCATTATATTATTGGTATCTTTCATTAATTCATATTTATCTTGTACTCTATCACGTTTTTCTTTAGTAGATAGTTTTTTTCTAATTTCATAAGGACAAAGTTCATCTAATATTTGTTTACGAATATCTTTTGGTTTTACATCAAATATATAACTACTTTCGTCCATTATCTTTTCAATAGACCAGTTAGTAATTTGACAAGCGTTATCCTTCTTAATTGAAATACCAATAAGTTTATTAGTATCTAAAAGAATAAACAAATCTCCTTTTCTATCTTTTTCATCAACTGATTCTATTTTTTCATATAAATCTTTGTGTTCATTTTTTAACGATGTTATTTTTTTACCAGTTAACAAGACATCTTTAATAGATGCTGTATCCTCAAATAATTCAAATTTCTTTGTAGTATGATTATAATTTGTTTCTGTATAAAAATTCAGGATGTAATCATTTACCTCATTATCTTTTGCATCATATAAATCATAATAGTATCGTACATCAATATTATACGATTCAACTAACTCAAATGTAATATCTTTTTTACTTCTAATTTTATTTTTTAAAATTAGAAATGGAACCAATTCACTCCATTGATAGTCAGCATTTTTGCGTGTTTTTTCATCACAACTTTTGACAACATTGTTACACAAATTGTGTAATACATCAAATATTTCAGTGTTCATTTTAGTATCAATATTTTTTATATTTTAATCATAGTTACTATTTTTTTTTCAATTTTTTTTAGTCTATATTTAACCAATAATAGAAACACCAAATGCCTTTTCTATTTCCATTAATGCTTCCCTATCATTTTGATATCGTAAGATCAAGGATTCTAATGTTGTGCTA
>MDSZ01056502.1_pt1 | contig 23223 bp, 18 predicted proteins | sample 811201 | NCBI WGS metagenome assembly MDSZ01 (sample SAMN05326647, study PRJNA326480) | marine metagenome | isolation source: seawater | place: Indian Ocean: North | collected 2010
CAAGATACAAATTATATACAAAGTCAATGGCTTGATTTACTTGCAAAAAAAAATAATAATATTTGTTGTGTTGGTGATGATGATCAATCAATTTATAGTTGGAGAGGAGCAGAAATAAAAAATTTTTTAGAATTTGATCAAAAATATGAAAATACTAAAATTATTAGATTAGAGGAAAATTATAGATCTACACAAAATATTTTATCTGTTGCGTCCTCATTAATATCAAACAATGAAAACAGAGTTGGTAAAACTTTGAGAACATCATTAGAAAACGGAGATCATATATATTTGAATTGCTATAAAAACGGCAAAGATGAGGCTATAGGAATATCTGATGATATAGAGAAAATAAAAAAAGATTATCCCCTTAATGATATTTCTATTCTAGTAAGAGCTATATTTCAAACTCGAGAATTTGAAGAAAGATTTTTAAAAATTGGATTACCATATAGGATAATTGGTGGAATTAAATTTTATGAAAGAGCAGAGATCAAAGACTGTGTCTCATATTTAAGAATTATTAATCAAGAAAGAGATGATCTTGCCTTTGAAAGAGTTGTCAATAATCCTAAAAGATCAATAGGAGAAAGTAGTTTGAAATCAATACATGAGTATGCAAAAAAAAATCTAATAAATTTAGAATCAGCTTCCAGAAAAATGATTGAAAAAAATTTAATTAAACCTAAAACTAAACAAGGGCTATTATTATTTTTAGAGTCACTTTCAAAATGGAGATATGACCTTAGAATAAAAAAAATTAGTCATGTCAAATTATTACAAATTATATTAGATGAGTCGGGGTATTCAGCAATGTTAAAAAATAAAAAAGATTTAGAAAACGAAAATAGACTTGAGAATATAAAAGAATTGTTAAGTGCAATGAAAGAATTTGATAATCTCGAAAGTTTTTTAGATCATGTTTCACTTGCAACATCTGTAGATCAAGAATGGGATGGTCAAAAAGTTAATATGATGACTATGCATGCTTCTAAAGGATTAGAATTTAGCGCTGTTTTTCTTCCTGGTTGGGAAGAAGGCTTGTTTCCTCATCAAAAATCAATCGATGAAAAAGGGCAAAACGGTTTAGAAGAAGAAAGAAGATTAGCATATGTTGGTATCACTAGAGCAAAAAAAAGAGTTTCAATATCATTTTCTATGAATAGATTTTATCAAGGAGACTGGATAGATAGTATGGCATCCAGATTTATTGATGAGCTGCCTGAGAAGAATTTAGAAAAAAATTCTTTTTTTGATGAGGATAAAAATGAAATAGAAGATTTTGAATTCAATCAGGATTTTGAAGATAAAGATGAAGATAACATTAGAAGTCCTGGTTGGATACGCTATCAAAAAAGAATAAAATGAGCCAAACTCTTTTAAAACTAAAAAGTAAATTTAGGGATTACGATATAGATGGATACATTATACCCAAAAATGATGAATTTTTTTCTGAATACACTCATAAAGATCGTCTAAAAGCAATATCAAAATTTTCAGGCTCAGCTGGATATGCAATAATTTTAAAGAATAAAAATTATTTATTTGTTGATGGGAGATATACGCTTCAAGCAAAAATAGAAAGTGGGAAAAATTTCAAAATACTTCCTTATGACAATCTTTTTAATTGTAAGATTTTTAGAAATTTAAAAATTGGTGTAGATCCAAAAATTATTACCAAAAACCAAATTAAGAATTTTTTTCCATACAATGAAATAAAATTCATAAAAAATAATTTGATTGATGAAATTATTAAATTTAAAAAGGTTGCAGATAAACCTTTTTTTTCTCTTAACAATAAAATAGCAGGTGAAAGTAGTCGAAGAAAAATAAGCAAAATTATTACTTTTTTAAAAAATAACAATTTAGATCATATATTTATCTCAGCACCTGAAAATGTTGCCTGGATATTAAATATAAGGGGTCAAGATAGCCCAAATACACCAATACCTAATTCACATTTAATTATTAGTAGAAATAAAAAAAAGTTTTTAATTACTAATAAAAACAAAGTACAAAAACTCATTTCAAAAAAATTAATTCTTAAAAAGGAAATAATAGAACCTACTGAATTTAAAAAAATTTTAAATAAACTAAAAGGTAAAAAAATTTCAATAGATCAAAAAACATGCTCAATTTTTTTTCAAGAAATTTTAAAAAAAAAAATTCAGAATAATTGTAAAAGATGATCCAATTTATTTATTAAAGTCAATAAAAAATAAAATAGAAATAAAAAATATGATCAAAGCACATATTTTTGATGGTGTTGCATTGACTAAATTTATTTATTGGATGAAAATAAAAAATAAAAGAAAAATTACAGAGGTTGATGCCCAAAACAAATTAGAGTCGTTCAGAAAAAAAAATAGGTTTTATTTATTTCCAAGTTTTAACACCATAGCTGGAAGTGGAAAAAATGCAGCAATAGTTCATTATAGAGCAACTCCTTCTAATAATAAACAGATAGAGAAAAAAGATATTTTTCTTTGTGACTCGGGTGGCCAATATAAATATGGTACAACAGATGTCACAAGGACTATTTGTTTCGCAAATCAAAACTCAAAAATTAAAAAAATTTTTACTCAAGTATTGAAAGGTCATATAGCTGTTGCAAATGTAAATCTCCATAAAAAGAAAATTGGTAAAATGATTGATATAGAAGCAAGAAAATTTTTGAAAAAAGATGGCTTAAATTATAGCCATGGTACTGGGCATGGTGTAGGATATTTTTTAAATGTTCACGAAGGTCCTCAAGCAATTTCTAAAAATAACAAAATTCAAATAAAAGAAGGTATGATCCTAAGTAATGAACCAGGCTTTTATAAAAAAAATAAATTTGGAATTAGAATTGAAAATCTTATTTATGCAAAAAAAAAATCTGGTAAGCTTATTTTTAATAATCTTACTTTAGCACCAATAGATAAAGATTTAATAAATTACAAACTTTTAACTAAATTAGAAAATAATTATTTATTTAAGTATCATTATGAAGTGTATTTAAAAATTTCACCATACCTAAATAAAAATGAAAAAAAATGGTTAGCCAGTTTTATTTAACATTTGTAACCATTCATTTTGGTTTAATATTTTAATGTTTAATTTTCTGGCAATATCAATTTTTCGTTTTGTTGGTTTTTCTCCAATTATCAAATAATTGAGTTTTTTCGAGACATTACTAATTATTATACCAGAATTTTTTTCAATTAAAGTTTTTGCCTCAGAACGACTCATGTTTAGAAGTTTACCCGTAAACATAAAAGTTTGATTTTTTAATATTCCATTTTTCTGGATTTCTATTGCATTGCTAATATTTAAAACTTTATAAAGATTGTTGATTATTTTCTTATTTGTAAGATTCGAAAAGAAATTTTTAATTGACTTAATCTGTGTATCGCCCATTCCATCAAGGTTTGATAGTTCTTGAAGCTTATTGTCTTTATCCAATTTTAGAAAGTTGCCGGAAGTCTTGATATTTTTTGCTATCAATTTTGCATTTTCTAATCCGATATGTCTTATACCCAATGAAAAAATAAATTTTTCTAATGTTATATTTTTTTTATCCTCAATAGAAAATTTAAGATTTTCCACTGATTGTTCTCCCCACCCATCTAGTGTTCTAATTCTATTGAAATCTAATTTAAAAATATCTTGAGGGTACCTTATAATCTTTAAAGACCAAAATTTCTCTACTATTTTTTTTCCAAGCCCCTCGATATTAAATGCTTCTTTGGAAACAAAATGTTTTATTTTTTCAATCGCTACTTTTTCACATTCATAACTTTCACTAGTGCACCTTCTCACTGCATCTTTTTTTTTTGTTGTATAATTAAATTCTTTTAAAGTCTTAGATCCGCAAGACGGACATTTTTCTGGAAAGCTAAATTTTTTTGAATTTTTATCTCTTTTTTTTAAATCAACAGATAAAATATGAGGTATTACATCACCTGCCCTCTCAACAATCACGGTATCATTAATTCTAATATCTTTCCTTTTAATTTCATCTTCATTATGCAAAGTAGCATTTGATACATTGACACCTCCAATATTTACTGGATTTATTTTAGCAACTGGAGTTAAAGCTCCAGTTCTTCCAACTTGAATTTCAATATCAAGTATTTTTGATATAGCTTTATTGGCAGAAAATTTGTGTGCAATTGCCCACCTTGGTGCGTTAGCTACGTTTCCTAATCTTGATTGGGTTTTAAAATCATTGACTTTATAAACAATACCATCAATATCAAAATCTATTTCATTCCTTTTTTTTTCTAAAAAATTATAGTTTTTTAATAGATTTTGAATTCCTGAAATTAATTTATTGTAAGGGTTTGTTTTAAAACCCCATAAAGATAAACTTTTTAAAAACTCTATTTGATTTTTTTCTATCAATCCCTCTTGGTAACCGTAAGTGTATGCAATAAATCTTAAAGGTATTTTTTTAGTTTCTTTAGGATCTTTTTGCCTTAATGAGCCTGACGCTGCATTTCTAGGATTTGCAAATTTATTTTTTAATTTAATAAAATCACTATTTTGAATAAAAACTTCTCCTCGAATTTCGATTTCTTCTGGAAAATTGGAATTATTAATTAATAAAGGAATATCTTTTATTGTTTTTAAATTTTCTGAAATATCCTCTCCTTCTCTACCATCTCCTCTGGATAACCCTCTGAAAAAAACTCCTTTTTTATAAAGCAACGATGCTGAAATACCATCTATTTTAGGTTCTGCGCTATATTCTATTTCAAGTTTGTTAGTTTTGTCTAAAAAATTTAATATTTTTTTTTGAAAATTTATTAGGTCTTCTTCGCTAAAAGCGTTTCCAAGTGAAAGCATAGGTACTTTGTGAGCAACTTTTTTAAAGTTTCTAGATGGTTTATAACCTACGCTTCGAGACGGAGAGTATTTATCACTTAAAAAATTGTATTTTTTTTCTAAAAATAAAATTTCTTTTTTTAAATTGTCATAATCAGAGTCAGTGATTTCAGATATATTTTGATCATAATATTTCTGGTTTAAGTTTTTTATTAGGTTAATTTTTTTTTTATATTCTTTCCTGATTAATTTTTTGTTCATTTTAATCAAAAAGTTTTTTGAATTTTTCTATAACGCTTTTTTTATTTTTCTTAATTGGCTTATTAACTGTAAGTGAATAGTCTTTATTAAATATTTTGTAAGTCTTTTTATACCAGTCACTAGATAAATAGTTATAACCAATTACATTTGCGTATTTTTGAGACTCCTCTATTAGTCCTAGTTTATAATTGATTTCAACCAACCTATGTAAAGCCTCTTCCACAAATATTGTCTCGTCATAGTCATTTATCACAATTTTGAATCTATTGATTGCTGCAACCCATTTTCCCTTTTTAGCATAATGTCTTCCTAAATACATTTCTTTCGAAGCTAATACATCTTGAATTAGACCTAATTTAAATTTTGAGTCCAAAGCAAAATCAGTATTTGGATAATTATCAACAATAAAATTAAATTTATCTCTCGCTTTTAATAGTGGGGCAGAGTCTCTCTTTTCGTCTTCTATCGTTTCATAATAACACATACCAATCAAATAATGAGCATAAGGTACATTTTCATCTGATGGATAAGTTATTAAAAATCTTTCTAAATTAGATAAAGCCTCTGCATAATAATTTTGAAGATAATAAGAGTATGATGCCATTAATGCAGATCTAGGAGCCCAAATAGATTGCGGGAATAACAATTCAGCCTCTAAAAATTTTTTAGCAGCAAAATAAGGATCTCCTCTATCCAAGCCCCCATAAGCTTCTCTATAAACTGAAATCATTTCTAAATCTTGTTTAGATTCTTTAATAACCGAAATTTCTTTTTCTTCTTTTGAACACGAATTAAAGAACAATATTGAAATCAAAGTTAATAAAAAAAGCCTAATCATAATTTTTAAAAATTTATCTAATTATAAAGATAATTTAATATTATGCTATAGATCTTAATAAGCTTCTATTAATTAATGTGTGAGGTAAATTTCTTTCTTGAATTTCAATTATTGAAAAATTTTCTTTGTTCTTAAATAACTCTCTCAACAGTTTATTTGTTAAATAATGTCCACCTTGAGAACACTTAACGCTAGCTAACATTCTATATCCACTTGTATATAGATCTCCAATACAATCTAAGATTTTATGATTCACAAATTCCAAAGTATTTCTTAAACCCTCTGAATTTAATATTATATCATTTTTGACTACTATAGCATTTTCTAAGCTTCCACCTTTAGCTAAACCATTCTTTTTAATCTGTTCTATATCTTCATATAAACAGAAAGTTCTAGACTCGAAAATTTCTTTTAAATCATCTTCATATACATTTATTTTATTTCTTTGATTACCAATTAAACTATTTTTGTATTTTAATTCAAAATCTATGTCTAAACTTAACTTAGATGGCTCAATAGAAATAAATTTATCTCCTTTTTTTAACTCTACTTTTTTATTAACTTTAATAATCTTTATTGGCTTATTACTTATTTCAAAACCTGCCAATAATATTTTTTCTATAAATTCTTTTGATGAACCATCAAGGATTGGTACCTCTTCATTGTCAATTTCTACAAGAACATTATCTATACCAAGCCCAAAAAGAGCGCCCATTAAATGTTCTATAGTAGATACTTTTACTCCTTGGCTGTTTGAGATGGTAGTATTAAGTGAGGTATTGCTAACATTTAAAAAATTTGGATAGACAATGTTATCTTTTTTTTTGATATCCAATCTCTTAAAAATTATTCCAGTGTCTGGAGGAGATTTTTTTAAACAAACGTTTGTTAATTTTCCACTATGCAAGCCAACACCATGGAAATTTACATTATTTTTTATAGTTTTTTGATTTAATAACGACACGGAGAGTCTTGTAATATCTGAAGCTATAAAATTAAAAACAACAATTGTTACTGTAAAATACAATTAACTGAAAAAGTGGAAGAATCTCTCAAAAAAAGCTGTATTTTTTGATTTTTTTGGCTTTAACAACGCTTCATTAGGGTTAAAACCCTCGTGAGCCTTACTAATAATAGAATTAAGGTCAATATTATCATTTTGAAAATAATTTTTTAAATATTTTAAACTTAAAACTCTATCAATTGAAATTTGATATTTTTTCAAAATCTGTTCAAAAGTATTAGTACTGTCTATTGGTTGACATAAAAAACTAATATCAAGTGAAATATGATTACATTTTAAACGTTGTGGTAAATTTATATGATTTTGACCATCAATTATATAGTTATCAACTAAGACATGAATAATTTTATTTTCTTTTAAAGTATCAAAACATAAATCTCTAGCTTCGTTTAAAATATACGTTAATTTATTCTTAGTTAATAATTCCCCATAATTATTCTTCTTAATAGAGATTTGGATTGAAAAGATTTCATCTGAGTCAATTATTAAACAAACACTTTTAATAAAATTTTTGATTTTTTTTTCAATTTTAAAGATATTTTCATTTAAGAATTTATCAAGCTCATGAATAACAATTTCTTTAGAATTTGACTTTAGAACTAATTCTTCCTCATAAATTTTTTCATTTAAATTTGTATTAACTAGAATAATTATTTTTCTAGAGCTAATTATTAAATATGTTTCAAAGTCTTTATTTTTATTCATTAATAACGATTTGATTTTTTTGGCGTAAATCTAACTCTTTAATTTGATTTTTATTATTATTAAGAAATTTTATTAACAATTGAAAAGATTTATTTGTATTTTCCCTTGGTAATCTTATTAAAAGACCATTTTTTGTTTCTATATCCCATCTACCTGATTTAAAATAAAATAAATTTTTTATATCTTGAAAATTAAAATTGGTCTCATCAATTAATTTTTTCAATTCAAAAAAATTTTGAATTTCAAATTCTCCAAAAATAAAAGGTATATTCTCACTTTCATCTTTTGATTTAATTAATTTTCCATTACTACCTAATAAGACAAAATTATTCCCTTTTTTGATTTGTGCTAGGAATTGAGTTTTATTTATATTTATATCTAGTGTTGAAGGATATCTTTTAAAAACAGAGTAAGTTTCGATTAATGGGTTATAATTTATTATTTCTATAATTTTAGTCCTATTTAGAAATAATAAATTTTTATCTTTTATAAAATCTAATTTATCAATTAATTGTTTTGTGTTTTCTTCATTTAATCCTGTAGCATTGATTTCTACTAAATTAATCAAATTTAATTTGTTTAGATTTCTATTATTCAAAGATCCAATTATCAAAAATATAAAAAAATAAATGATAATTTTTTTACTTTTTTGTAGATGCATCTTTTAAAATCATTTCAATAAGTTTAATAAAACTAATACCTTGGTATGAAGCAATTTCTGGAACTAAAGAAAGAGATGTCATGCCAGGTTGCGTATTAATTTCTAGAAGATAAAATTTTCCCTTATAATATTTAAAATCAGAACGAGTTACACCCCTGCACCCAATTAACTTATGAGCTTTTAATGAAATAGACATTAATTTGTTATAATCTTTTTTTTTCAAATCTACTGGAATTATATGTTTAGTTTTTGCCTTACTATTATATTTAGCTTGATAATCATAAAATTTTCTTTTTGGCTTTAATTCTATAGCACCAAGTTTTTTTGATCCAATTATTGCAGCTTGTATTTCTCTTCCAGGGACAAATTCTTCAATAAGAATTTTTTTATAAGATCTAAGTTGTCTCAATTTTTTAATAATATTTTTTTTAGTACAAATAAAAACATTTACACTTGAACCCTCATTTAAGGGTTTTATCACAACAGGAAATTTTAGTTTTTTTTCAACAAAATTTAAGAGATTAGAGTTCTTTTTATTGAAATTATACAAGACATATTTTGGCGTAATAATATCATTTTTTAAAAATATTTTTTTTGAAATTTCTTTGTCCATGGCAATTGAAGACGAAATCACTCCAGAATGTGTGTATGGTATACCTGTTGTCTCAAATATTGTTTGAGCATACCCATCTTCACCAAATTGTCCGTGTAATGCATTAAATATTATCTCAGGCTTATATGATTTTAAAATTTTTAATAAATTAATATCAAGATCAGCTATTTTAACTCTATAATTATTTTTAGTGAGTTCCTTAGCAACTTGTTTTCCAGTTTCAAGACTAATAGCTCTTTCCTTTGATATACCACCCGAAATTACTAATATTTTTTTTTTCAAATTACTTTAAAATTTTAATTTCTTTTTCTAAACTAATACCAGTTTTTTCCAAAACTTTTTTTGCTACATAATTGATAAGTTTATTCATATCACTAAACGTTGCATTACCTTTGTTAACAAAAAAATTACAGTGTTTCTCGGAAATGTAAGCATCACCAAAGCTTTTGTTTAAAGGAACTGACTCCTTTATAAGTTCCCACACCTTTTTATTAGATTGAGATACAGGATTTTTGAATGTGCTTCCACTAGTTTTAATCTTTGTTGGTTGATTTTTTTCTTTTTCTGCTTTGAAAATATCAATCTGATTTTTTATTATAATCTTATCTTTTTTAAGACCTTTAAATGATGCACTTAAAAATATTAAATCCTCAGATAAATCATTTTTTCTATAACCAAATTTTATTTTTTTTGATGGAATAGTTGTAATTTTTCCAGTTTTATCTATTGCTTGTACTGACAATAAAATATTTTTAAATTCTTTTCCAAAACACCCAGCGTTCATTCTTATGCCTCCGCCAACAGTGCCTGGTATACATGATAAAAATTCAAACCCACTTAAATTATGCTGCATAGCAAAATCTGAAAGGGACTTATCTAAAGCTCCACTACCAGCAACAATTATGTTTTCTTTTAAAAGAGAAATATTATTAAAATTTTTGCTCAGTTTTATTACTACGCCATCAAATATATCATCTGTTATTAAAGTATTTGAGCCTGCTCCAAGAATAAATAATTTTTCCTTATTATTTATTTTTTTTAAAAAATTGATCAAATCTTTTAAATTTTCTGCTTTAAAAAAAACTTTTGATTTACCTCCTATATTAAACCAATTTTTTTTCTTTAAATCGTACTCAAATCTCACATTATCTCCAAAATCATTTAAAATATTTTTTAGTTGTGTTATTCTCATTTCATCAATTTTGGAAGTTCTTTCATCCAGTTAGATATTGTTCCAGCACCCATGCCAATAACAATTTTTTTTCCGTACATTTTCTTTTTTAAAAATTTTGCAAGTTGAATTTTATCATTTACAAGAAATAATTTTACTTTTGAATTTTTTATTATTTGTTTTGCAAAATCTAAATACTTAAATCCTAGATTAATTTTTTCACCTGCCGTATATATCGGGCATAGAATAACAGTATCAGCATCTTTAAAAGCAAAAGAAAATTCTTTTTTTAAATCCTTTAATCTTGATATTCTATGGGGCTGAAAAATACATACCTTATCATAAGCATTGTAAACTTGTTTAACACTATCTAATACAACTTTTATCTCTGTTGGGTGGTGAGCATAATCATCATAAAAATCAATATTATTATATGAAAAAATTTTATTAAATCTTCTTTGAACTCCTTTAAAATTTATTAAACCTTTTTTGATATTATTAACTGATATACCTACAGTTAAAGCAACTGCTATTGCTCCAACTGAATTTCTAATATTATGAACACCAAGTAGTGGGATTTTTAATCTTTTAATGATAATTCTTCTTTTATTCGGAACATTTACCTGCAAGTCAAATTGTGAGAAATTTAATCTTTGTTTAATATTCTTAATAAGAAAATTTGATTTCGAATTTAATCCATATGTGTAAAAATTTTGATTTTTGTTTTTATTTATAAGATTATGATTTATTGGGTCATCTATACAAATAAAAGATTTTCCAAATGATGGAACTTTTTTTAAAAATTTAAGAAAATAGTTTTTTAAATCTTCCATGGATCTATAAAAATCCATATGCTCCCTATCTATGTTTGTAATAATTGAGTAGGTTGGAGGTATATGTATAAAACTACCATCTGACTCATCAGCCTCTAATATTGACCAATCACTTTTTCCTAATTTAGCTGTGTTTTTTATAGAATTAATCACGCCTCCATTAATAATCGTAGGATCTAATTTAGTTTTATTAAATATTGATGCTATTAAGGAAGTAGTTGTAGTTTTGCCATGAGAACCAACTACTACAATATTTTTTGTTAAGGAAACTATATGTGCAAGCATCTTGCCTCTAGTGATAATTGGTAGTTTTTTTCTTTTAGCTTCAATAATTTCAGGATTATTTTTTTTTATAGCTGAAGAAATTACTACAATAGTAGCTCCTTTTAAATTTTGTTTTTTTTGACCTATATAAATTTTTATTTTTTCTTTTTTTAATCTTTCAATATTTTTATTTAATGTTATGTCACTTCCCTGGACTTTAAATCCTTTTCCATTCATGATTAAAGATAAGCCACTCATTCCAATCCCTCCAATACCAATGAAATGAATTACCTCGGTTTTTGCGAGCTCAATTTTCATAAATCGCCTTTACAATCTTTTGATTAACAATTAACCACGAATTGTTTAAATTTAATTTTTCCAAATTTTCTTTTTTAATCAAATAATCCCTTTTATCATTTAAAATAAGCATTAAAAGTTCTTCGATTTTTTTCTCAAAATTTTTTTGCTCTAATACCCAACAACAATTCTGATTTTTGTAGTAATTTGCATTTTCTAGTTGATGATTATCTTTTGATGAAGGTAAAGGAACTGCTATAAAAGGAAGATTTATTGTTGATAATTCAGCTAGCGTAGATGCTCCTGCTCTAGTAATACAAAGATCGGCTTGATAAATTCTATTTATAAAATTTTCATCAAAAGTAAAAATTTCACTTTCTATATTATTTCTTAAATAAAAATTATTCAAATTTGATATATTTTTTTCACTCGTTTGTTGTATTATTTTAACTGGTATTTTTTTTGAAATACTAACAATCGAATTTTTAAAATTTTCGTCAAAAATTTTTGCACCTTGACTTCCTCCAACAATTAAAAGCGTAAATTTACTTTTTTTTAGTGAAGAATTTTTAAATTGGTAAATATTTTCTTTTACTAAAGGATTAATAATTACCATTTGATTTAAGAATTTTGCAGGAAAATTTTTAATTTTTTCTGAATAACAAAATATTTTTTTACTAAAATTTAAAAAGAATTTATTTGCACGACCTAGGACCAAATTTGGCTCAATTAAAAAAATTTGCAATTTAAGTAACTTAGCAGCAAAAATTACTGGTATAGACATGTAACCACCTGTAGAAAAAACCTTTTCAATTTTTTTTTTTTTTAAAAAATGAATAGATTGAATTGTTAAATAAATAATTATAAAAAAATTTATAGGAAACAAAAAAATATTATTCAATTTTGGAGTATTAACAACTTTAAATTCGTAAGCATTATTGTCAAAATATTTTAAACCTCTTTTATCAGTTGAGATAATAGTATTTGTTTTACTATTTAAATGCTGATAGAGAATAATTGCCGGTATTACATGACCTCCTGAACCACCTGTAGAAATCAAGAAATTTTCTCTCATATCAATAAATTTTTCTTTTTGTTAAATTCAAGATTATACCAGATAAAATTGAAACACTTACTATAGATGATCCTCCATAACTTATAAAAGGAAGTGTCATTCCAGTAGTTGGAAATAATCTAATATTTACTCCAATATGTATCATGGCTTGCATAAGAATAAGGCTTGCACATCCTACTAAGATCAATTTTGTTTTTTCTTCTCTCTCTAAATAAATTTTTTTAAATACTGAATAGATAAATATTAAAAATAACAATAAAATTAACATTATTGCAATTACACCAAATTCTTCTGAAATTACTGAAATAATGTAATCTGTATGGGCTTCTGGTACTCTGTTTTTTAATGTTCCCTCGCCAATACCTTTTCCAAAAAAACCTCCACTAGTAATAGAGTCAATTGCTTTATCGGATTGAAAATTATGGGTCCCAATATTTGAATCGAAAAATGATAAAATTCTATTTTTTATATATTCAAATTTAGACACAAAAAATATCAAATATATTAAGGATAAAAATATCGAAGCAAATAATATTATTAACAATATTATACTTATACCTGAAGTAAAAATCAAAATTATCCAACTAAAAAATATAAGTAAAGTCTGACCAATATCAGGCTGTACTACTAAAAACAAAGATACAAATATTGTTATTGAAAATGAAAATAAATATTTAAAAAAAATATTATTATATTTTTCACTACTTAAGATTAAACTTATAAAAATAATTAAGAAAGGTTTTACTAATTCTATAGGTTGAAATTTTGGTAAAAAAGTAAAATCAATCCATCTTCTAGATCCCTTGACTTCTATGCCTATAAAAGGAACTAAAATTAAGAATATTAATGATATAAAAAAAATTATTAATGAAAATTTAAAAAGAAATTCTTGATTCATTGATGAAAGAAACAAAATTATAATTATACCTAAAAAAATAAAAATTAAATGTCTAAAGAAAAAAGAATAATCATTAGTATTTAATTTATCAGAAGCAATTAAAGATGTTGAAACCAATGAGAAAAAAAGACCTATTAAAAATAAAAGAATAATTAAAAAAAATAAGAATTTATCGACATTCTTCCACCATATATAGTATAAATTATATATTGCTTTTTTTATTTCCATTTAAATATTTTTTTATCAATTTATTAAAATAAGCTCCTCTATCTTCAAAATTTTTAAAATTATCAAAGGAAGCTGCGCAAGGACTAAATAAGATAGTCTGGTGAATATTTTTTTTTAAACTTATAATTTTTAAAATCTTTTTGAATGCATCTTTCAAATTTTTAAAATTTTCGTATTTAATTTTTCCCTTCAGTACCTGGTTAAAAAATCTTTGATTTTTTCCAAATATAAATGCTGAAATATTATCAAAATATTCTTTTGACAATTTAAGCTTATCTCCTTTTTTATTTATTCCCCCAATTAACCAATAAATAACCGAATTCATCTGTAATGCTCCTAGAGAAGAGGAAAAACTAGTTGATTTAGAGTCATTGATAATTGTTAGATATTTTGTTTTATAAATAATTTGTTGACGGTACTTTAAACCCCTAAAATTATTAATTGTTTTAATTAAAAGTTTTTTTTCTACATCAAATCTTTTTAGAATTTCTAAAACAAAAGACAAATTTTGTTTATTTTCAGCGCTTGAAAAATAAGCGTTACTTAAATTTCCTATAAAATTTTCAATTTTTTTCGCACTAACTTTTATAATTTTACACTTAAATTTATTCAATTTAAGCTCTTTATTAATAATTGGATCGTCTTTATTAACAAAAGCTAAATTTTCTCCTGATTGATGTTTAAGTAATTTAAATTTTGCTGCTGTATAATTTTTAAAAGTTTTATGTCTTTCGATATGATCATTGGATAAATTCAATATTGCTGAGTAATTTGATTTAAACAATTTACTATATTCAAGCTGATATGAAGAAGCTTCTATTATAAATATTGTTTTTTTTTTTATGTTTTTTTCACTTAATATTGGATTTCCAATATTACCAACTAATTTTACATCATATTTTTGATCTAATAAAATTTTATATAAGAGCCTACAAGTTGTCGATTTCCCGTTGGTTCCCGTTACAGTAATACTATCATTTTTATAAAAAGAGTAAAAAATGTCTAAATCAGAAAAAATTTTATTGTTATTTTTTTTCAAAAATTTAGATAGCCTGCACTTATTTATGTCTATACCTGGGCTTAAAATTATATAATCAACCGTTAAATTTAATATCTTTTTGTAATTGATAACTCTTTTTTTAATCTTTAATGAAATTTTTTTAGGTAGAAAGTCATCAAAAAGAAAAACATTATTTTTTTTTTTTAAAAACTTAAATACCGATAAACCAGTCTTTCCTAAACCATAAATTAATATTTTTTTATTTAAAAAAATATTCAAATCAACAACCTTTACCTTAATTTAAGTGTAGCCAATCCTATCATAGCTAAAATGATTGAAATAATCCAAAATCTAATAACAACCGTCGACTCTGGCCATCCTTTTTTTTCAAAATGATGATGAATTGGTGCCATTCTAAATATTCTTTTACCGGTAATTTTGTAAGAAATTACTTGTACCATTACAGATATTGCTTCTAAAACAAAAAGGCCTCCAGTTATTGCTAAAACAATTTCATGTTTTGTAATAATGCCTACTGCACCTAAAGATCCTCCTAAAGATAAAGAACCTGTATCACCCATAAATATTTTTGCAGGTGGAGCATTAAACCATAAAAATCCTAGACATGAACCTATAATTGCACCACAGAAAATTGAAACTTCACCAGTGCCTTCAATATAAGGTATTTGAAGATAATCAGAAAATACTATATTTCCAGTTACATAACTTATAAATGCAAAACAAGCCGCAACTAATATTACTGGTACTGTTGCTAATCCATCTAACCCATCAGTAAGGTTTACGGCATTAGACGAACCGATAATCACAAATACAGCAAAAGGAATAAAAAACCATCCTAAATTAATAATTAAATTCTTAAAAAAGGGAAAATATAAATTATTCATTTTTGAATAGTCTATAAAATAAACAAACAATGAAACTCCAATTATTGCTAATATAATTTGTAAAATGAACTTCAATTTTGATGAAATTCCAGATGAGTTGCTTCGCTTTATTTTCTTATAATCATCGAAAGCCCCTAATAAGCCAAAAGAAATCGCAATATATAAACAAAACAAAATATTAATGTTTGATAAGTCTGCCCAACATAGAACAGAAACTAATAAGCCCAATAAGATAATTACACCCCCCATTGTAGGTGTGCCAATTTTTTTAATTATATGATCTTCAGGACCATCGTCACGAATTGGATTTAAAATTTTTTGACTTGAAAAAAATCTTATAAATGGACCACCAATTATTAAAACAATAATTAAAGAAGTAAAGACCGATAATCCAGTCCTAAATGTTAAATACTTAAAAACATTTAAAAACCCATAAGTATCTACAAAGTTTAATAAAAATTGATAAAGCATTAAATAAATCCTTTTAAATTTTTTACTTCTCCATTTAATCCGGTCGCATTAGAGCCTTTGATCATTAAATAATCATTATTATTTAAATCATATTTAATCAATTCAATAATTTGAGATTTGTTGTTCAAAACCCTTCCCTTTTTGGAATTTAAAAGATTTTTAAATGTTTCTTTTACCGCGTTGCCTTTAACAAAAACTTTATCAATATTAGTATTATTAATTATTGGAGCAATTTCTTTATGCAATCTGTTTGAATGACTTCCAAGTTCCAACATATCTCCAAGTAGAAGATATTTTTTTGAATTTTTTTTATTTAGTTTATTATAATTTAATATTGCAGATTTCAAAGAAAGGGGATTAGAATTATAACTTTCATCAATTAAATTTATAAATTTGTTATTAATTTTAATTTTGTTAAAATCACCCCTTCCATCAGGAATCTTAAAATTAAAAAATGTTTTTTTGCTTAATTTAGAAATGTCAATAAAAATTTTCATGACAGCGATAGCAGCTAAGATATTATAAATGTTATTCTGAAAATTATTAGTAATTAAAAAATATATTTTCTGATTTTTAATCTTTATAAAAATTTTATAATTTTTACCTACTTTATCTATATGTGAAAGTTTTACATTCGAGTCTGTATTTTTAATCCCAAATGAAATAACTTTAAGATTGTGTTTAAAAGCTATTTTTTTATGAAAGTTAAAAAAACGATCATCAGCATTTAATACCAAGTATCCTCCTACTTTAGTATTGTTAATTATTTCTGCTTTAGCTAAAGCTATTTGATTTATGTTATTAAAATTTTTTATATGTGCATAATTAATATTTGTTATCACGCTAACATCTGGCTTAATTATTTTAGATAAGTAGTCTATCTCTCCTTTTTTATCCATACCTACTTCTAAAATTCCAAAATCATCATCCTGATTTAAGTTAAATAAACTTAATGGAACACCGTACTTGTTATTGTATGATTTCGGAGAAATATTTACTTTCGAGATATTTTTTAATGAATTTCCAAGTAATTCTTTCAATGTGGTTTTTCCACAACTACCCGTAATAGCTATAATTTTTGTATTAATATTTTTTCTAAAAACTTCTGAAATATGTGTAAGAAATTTTAGTGTATCTTTCACTTTAATTTGAGGTTTATTTAAACTCGTTTGGAATTTATTTACTATTGCTAATGATGCTTTGTTTTTAAATGATTGTTTTACAAATTCATTTCCATCTTTTCGTTTTCCTCTAATTGCAAAAAAGATATCACTTTTTTTAATCTTTTTGGAATCAATCCTTGCTTTTTTTAAGAGCATACTTGATGATAATTTTTTAAATCCAGAGACCTCTTTTATGATATTCAATTTCAAGTTAGTTGACAATTTTAAATTTTTACATTTAATTGAGTCTAAAATTATTTTTCTATCTGAAAAAAAAATTTTTTTATTCTTAATAGTTTGAATTTTCTCATGTCCTTTACCTGCAACCAATAAAATCTCTCCAGTATTTAAATTTTGAATTGCTTTTGAAATAGCTCTTGCTCTATCAGAAATTTCTAAAACTTTTTTTCTTTTAATTCCCTTTTTAATTTCTCTTCTTATCTTATTTGGGTTTTCAAATCTCGGGTTATCATCAGTAAGAAATATTTTATCTGAGTAATTATCGGCAATTTTTCCCATTTTGGATCTCTTTTTTTGGTCTCTATTTCCTCCACATCCAAACAATAAGACAATCTTTTTTGCTGGAAATTGTTCTCTTAAATTTATAAGACTTGTTTTTAAAGCCTCTGGCGTATGAGCATAATCAAGAATTACTTTAGATTGATTTTTGATATAACCAATTTTTTCTAATCTACCTTCAACAGAATTTAATTTTGGAATTATTTTAACAATTTTTTCTAAATTAAGACTACTTTTTTGGGCAGCAATTATTGCCATCAAAACATTTTTAAGTTGAATTTTTCCTATTAAATTAAGTTTTATTTCTCTAGTAATATTCTTATACCTTAACCTTATTATTTGACTTTCTCCGTAATATGAGTGGGATAAAATTTTAAAATCACCGAATTCATTATTTGTTGTAAATAGATTTAAGTCTTTATTATTTACAATTTTTTTGATTTTTATAAATTGGGGAATTTTTTTATCTGTTATTACATTTCCATTTTTTTTTAAAAGATTTTTAAACAAATACAACTTAGCATTTAAATAATTTTTAAAATTTTTATGATAATCCAAATGGTCTTGAGAAAAATTAGTAAATATTCCCGAATTAAATTTTAAACCATCTAAACGATTCTGCTCCAATCCATGGCTTGAAGCTTCCATGATAACATTGTTAATTTTTTTATTTTTAAGTTTGTAGAGGATTTGTGCTAAATGTAACGGGTCAATTGTAGTATTTGGTAAATTTAATTTAAGATTATCTGCTTTAACTCCCAAAGTACCAATTGAGGCAACTTTAATTTTGTTTAATTTTAAAATTTGATAATAAAAATTTGCAACTGATGATTTTCCATTAGTACCTGTAACAGCAATCAAATTTTTTGGAATATTATTGTAAATTTTAAAGGAAACTTCAGCTAATAATTTTCTGATATTTTTTGTATGAATAAAAAGAATGTCTTTATAAAATTTTTTAATTTTTTCTTCGGTAACAATTATTTTTGAGCCTTTTTTTATAGCTGATGCTATAAAATTATTTCCATTTGTATTGGTGCCTTTTATCGCAAAAAAAATGTAATTTTTTTTTATTTTTTTACTGTCAAAGGAAATACCAGAAAAAAAAGTTTTGTTATATCTTTTATTAATGTTAGGAAAAAAATCTTTTAGCTTCATTTTTTAATTAACTTCACTATATTTTGTGGCTAAAATAGGCCCAATTTTCTCTACTATTTGGCCAGTTACTTCAACTGTGGTCCATCCCGCAGTATTAAATGGTGTACCTTTATATTTAATATTAGAGCCATCTCTATAATTATAAATATAATCCTTGCTGGTTTTTGGTTCATCTAACATTATTGCTAAAACGAACTTGGGTGCAGAAGTCGGAAATATTGATACAAAAGTATTAATTTTGTTTTTAGAATAAATGCCTGCTTGACTTTTTTGTGCAGTTCCTGTCTTTCCACCTATTTGATAACCAGGCACATTTGCTAAAGAAGCAGTTCCTTCCTTAGTAGTTACAATTTTTCTTAAAATTGGTAAAATTTTTTTTGATACATTTTTTTCAAGTATCTTTTTTTTATGATTTGTATAATCATGTTTTATAAGTTTGGGATTAATATCATATCCTCCATTCACTATAATGGAATAAGCTTTAGCTAATTGAAGTAATGTAGTCGTTATACCATGACCAAAAGAGGCTGTTGCCAAAGGACATTTACCCCAATTAATTTTTAAAGGTTCGCCAACCTCCTCAATATCAAAATCAATCTTATTGAGTATCCCTATTTTTGAGAGAAATAATCTAAATTTTTCCTCTCCAACTTTTTGTCCAATTCTAACTGAGCCTATATTTCCAGATCTAATTAAAATTTGCTCAGCTGTTAAATTCGAAGGTATTTTATCATCATATTCTCTAATAGGAAATCCAGCACACATTAAAGATTTTGGTAAATTAACTAATTTAGTTTGAGGACTTATAATTTCTTCATTAAAGGCTGCAGCTAAAGTGAAAGTTTTAAATACAGAACCGAATTCATACACTCCTTTTGTTGCTCTATTAATATAAATTTTATTAGAAATATCCTTTCTTTGATTTGGATCAAAATCTGGTAATGAAACCATCGAAATAATCTCACCATTGTTTACATTCATTAAAATTGCTGCACTGCCTTTCGAGTTGAAAATCTGGTTAAATCTTATTAATTCACTCCTAATCAAAAATTGTATGTCTTTATCAACCGTCAACTTGATAGGATGTTGAGTTTTTTTTAATTTTTTATCTAATGACTTTTCTAATCCAGATATTCCATTATTTTCATCGTCTATTTGCCCAATTATATGACTAAATAAATTTTGCTGAGGATATATCCTTGTTAAATTATCTCTTGCTTCAATTGACTTATCTCCAAGCTGCATTAATTTCTCATAATTTTCCTCAGAGATTTTTTTTTCAAAATAAAAAAACTTTCCTTTGGCTATTCTCTCCTTCACTTCAAGATAGTTTTTATTAGGAAATATATATTTTAAATTCAATAATAATTTTTTTTCATTTATAATTTTTTTTGGACTAATGCCTATATCAATAGATCTTATGGTTTTAACAATATATTTTCCGTTTCTATCGATTAGGTCTGCTCTATATAATTTATTTAACGAATTTAAGTTTGATTGAATATTTGTTTTATCTTTTTGTCCTCCCAAATGTAACAAATGAATTGAAAAAATAACAAATAAAATGAAAAATACAAAAAAAATAAATGATATTCTATTAAATGAAATATTTAAATTTGATTTATTTTTTTTATATAAATAATCATCTTTTTTTTCCTCCAATATAATTCTATTTTCTTTATTTTTCATTAGATAAAGTTAGTTCTTGAATATTAAAAATTTTATTATCACTTATAATAATATTCATTTCTTGAATTTTTTTTTTGATTAATTTTTCTTCAAAATATAAATCTTGAAGCTCTAGTAATTTCTCTGCAGAGCTTAAATAATCATATTCTAGTTTGATTGTATTAAATTCAATTTTTAAATCTCTTAAATTTTCATCTAAACTTAATATTTCATCGTCTATTCTTTTTGTCGAATTTTTTATAATTGCAGTAAATAAAATTAGAAAAAAAATTAAAAAAATTATAAAAATTCTGTTCATAATTTGTTTCCAAAATTTTCTATATCAATTAAATATTTAAATTTTTCATAAACATCTGTCTCGAAATCATAGAAATCCGTTTTTTTAATCACATATCTTAATTTTGCTGAACGTGACTGTATGTTTTCTTTAAGTTCTTTTGGTAAAGGTGTCCTTGGCTTTTTTTCAATCATTTTAAATAATGGTTCAGATTGGTCTATTTTAGGAAGATATCGAGAGATACTTTTATTTTCTGTTAAGCTTTTAAAAAAATATTTTACTATCTTATCTTCTAAAGAGTGAAAGGTTACAACGGCAAGAACTCCATCTTTTTCTAATATTTTAGCTGCTATAATCAATCCATTTATCAATTCAGTTATTTCTTTATTTACAAATATTCTTAGTGCCTGAAAAACTTTTGTAGCATTATTAGTCTTAAAATTTTTTTTCTTTTTTGTGTTATTAATTAAATTAACTAAGCCTTGGGTATCGATTTTTTTTATTTTTCTTTCAATAAAAATCTTATTTGCAATTCTTTTGGCTTCAACTTCATCACCAAAGAATTTAAAAATCATTTCAAGTTCCTTTTTTTCCAGTTTATTGATTGCATCACTTGCTGAAAATTCATTTATACCCATTCTCATATCAAGCATTCCTTTACTATAAAAAGAGAGACCTTTGCTAGTATCTTTAATTTGTTGATATGAATATCCTAAATCAAAAACTACTGCTCTTATATTTTCATCTTTAATTTTAATATGATCTAATTGACTAAATTTTTTATTTTTAAAATATAATCTTCCATGAAATTTATCAGAAATTTTTTGAGCAGTTTCTTTGGTCTTTAAATCTCGGTCTAAAGCAATGACTTTTGTATTTTTAAAACTTAAAATTTTTTTTGTATATCCTCCTTGACCAAAGGTACAATCAATAAATGTGCCACCATGTTGAGGGGTAATAATGCTAATGATTTCATTCAGCAGTACTGGATAATGTTTTGTAGTATCCAGAACCATGGTGGCTTCCATTTATTTTTTCGAAGAACATTAATTTTTTTGTCTTCTTAAAAATGCGGGTATTTCAAGATCATCTTCTTCCCTTTCATCTGATGAGCTTAATAAATCATCTGAATTTGTAACTTGATTATCAGTATTAAATAAATCAGGTTCATTAGAGTCTACGCCAAATTCTTTAAGATCATTTGATGCTTCTTCTCCAGTCTCGGGTTCATTAATTGCTTCGTGAGAAAATGATGTTTCAGTGTCATGAGATGTATTCTCAACAATATTTTCTGCTTCTTGATTTCTTAATAATTCCTCGTGATACTGATCGTTTACCTCATTTACACTATTATTATTTATGTTTTCAGATACTATTTCATTTTCAATCTTAAGAGCGTTCGCCCCATGAGAAATTGGGTTTGTACTAGCATTAGAAAAATTAAATGAAGCTGCACTATCATTGATCGAGAAATCTGAATAACCTGGATTCCGATTTTGAATTCTATGCACCATATTTATAACTGATTTAGTTTCAGGTTGTTGTCCATCTAAAGAAGTAGCCACAATTGATACTCTCATTTTTCCGTCCAATTCAGGATCAGTAATAGCTCCTATAATTAATTCAGCTTCAGGATCAACTTCCGCTCTTACTTTATTGACTGCTTCATCTACCTCAAAGAGTTTTAAATCTTTTCCACCGGTAATATTAACTAGTAATCCCTTTGCGCCTTTTAAAGTATAATCATCTATTAATGGATTGCTTATAGCCATTTCAGCAGCTTTCATAGCTCTACCTTCTCCTTCTGCCTCACCAGTGCCCATCATAGCTTTACCCATTGATGCCATTACAGACTCAACGTCAGCAAAATCCAAATTAATTAATCCTGGTCTTACCATTAAATCAGTAATACTTTGAACACCATGCATCAAAACATTATTTGATAAATTAAAAGACTCTTCAAAAGTAGTTTGCTCATTTGCAATTTTGAAAAGATTTTGATTAGGAATAACTATTATTGTATCTACATGTCTTCTCAACTCCTCTAAACCTTGTTGAGCTCTTCTCATCCTTGAAGGTCCTTCATACAAAAAAGGAAGTGTAACAACACCAACAGTAAGTATATTCAATTCTTTTGCAGCTCTTGCAATAACATGTGCTGCTCCGGTTCCGGTACCACCTCCCATTCCAGCAGCAATAAAAACCATATTTGCACCTTGTAAAATATTTACGATGTCATTTAGAGATTCATCTGCAGCTGCTTGACCTATGTCTAATTTAGCACCTGCACCTAATCCTTTAGTTAAATTTAGACCAATCTGAATTTTTGATTTAGCTTTACTATGTTTTAAATCTTGAGCATCA
>MDSZ01228208.1_pt1 | contig 23219 bp, 21 predicted proteins | sample 811201 | NCBI WGS metagenome assembly MDSZ01 (sample SAMN05326647, study PRJNA326480) | marine metagenome | isolation source: seawater | place: Indian Ocean: North | collected 2010
GGAAAGAGTGGCAATGAGAGGTTATTTCGGAATAGGTGTAGAGCAAATCTCAAAAGAGCAAAATGTCGGAACCATCGCGCGCTCAACACACGCATTTGGCGGCAGCTTCTTTTTCACTATTAAACCAGATGTAGATATTGAAGCCATGCGCAGCTCTGACACATCGGGCGCATTCGACCATATGCCTTATTATCAATATGATCACGCCTCTAAACTAGAACTGCCAATGGAGTGTACGCTTGTAGGCGTAGAGCTCACAGATGAGTCAATCGAGCTTCCATCTTTTCGTCATCCGCTTCGCGCCGCTTACGTCTTTGGCCCAGAAATGGGGCATCTCTCCGAAGACATGCAGGCCAAATGCGACCATATTGTAAAAATCCCTATGAAATTCTGTGTCAATGTTGGCGTAGCCGCTGCCATCACAATGTATGACCGCCAGATATGCCTCGGTAAATTCGCTGAGCGACCGGTAAAGCCTGGCGCACCACTAGACACACCTCGCGCAAAGAAAGACACGCTGCGCCGTAAAATCAGAAGCAAAAAGAAATAAACTATAACTCGTATAATTGCCCTAAACCCGCAACATCGTGCATAGGTCTAAATCCACGCTTAGAAATTACCGCCAGCCCTTCATCAGTAATAGGCTTAGATATAATCAAACAATTATTAAATTTGTGCTTATAATTAACCATAATAGTGTCAAAATATTTCATGGTCGCACGACGAGCCTCTTTATCTGAATCTGCCCCTATTGCCCCTACATAAATAGCCGCTGGAACGGATTGTCTATTTACTTGATGGGTACCATTTAAATCTAACGTAGAAAGTGTTTTACTCCTTAAACCAACCAAAGCAGAAGAAGTTAAAAAAGACAAACTCACAAAACCGCATATTTGATCCTGCCCCTTATCTAAAGTTCTCTTTATATTATGAGATATTAAAGGGTTAACATCCTGCATAGTTTTAAATTGTTCGAACGAAATAATATCATCGCCTAATATTTTTCGTACAAAATCATACACAGAACGCAAGTCAGATGAGCTCGTTACACTACCTATAAAACTCTCTTTTAGAGACATAGTTACACCTAAATGAATATTGCAATAACTTAACAATATACATAACTAAAAATTATGCAAACACTTTTAAATATGGATTTAATTCCTATTAATTGCTATAATGAATGTATTAAGGCGTAGAGCTGTGTCTGCGCCCAAACAAAGTGAAAGAAAACCTTTTACTTTCAGTACCATACCCCACCCCCTACCGAATTCCGACAAGCAAACTGATAAATGTTCTTTTTTTGTTCTCAAATCTCTGCTATAAGTGATTCATGGCAAAAGCAAAGAAGAATTATATCTGTAATCAATGTGGAAGCGTCACCCAGAAATGGGCGGGTAAGTGCGAATCCTGCAATGAATGGAACTGCATTGAAGAAGACCTAACCAGCGCCCAATGCGTTCCTAAAGGCATGAGCACAGCAAAGGGACGAAAAATTGAGCTCGCCCCTTTAGGTGAATTTGAGCCAACCAATTATAAGCGCGCCATTTCAGGAATCTCCGAATTTGATCGTACATGCGGCGGAGGCCTTGTCCCAGGAAGCGCCACCCTTATTGGCGGAGAACCGGGAATCGGAAAATCCACGCTTCTCCTGCAAACTGTCTGCGCCCTCTCTAAAAAAAATCAGCGCTGCGTCTATATTTCTGGTGAAGAAGCCATGGATCAAGTACGTATGCGTGCAGCCCGCCTAGGCCTTGCCGATTCACCTGTTGAGCTAGCAAGCGCAACCAATGTCCGTGATATTTTATCATCCGTTGATGGTGCAGATATTCTCATCATTGATTCCATCCAGACCATGTATATCGATAATATCGATTCTGCGCCTGGAACCGTCACACAAGTCCGTACCTCTGCACAAGAAATTATTCGCCACGCCAAGGCCAAAAATATGTCCGTTATCTTTGTCGGCCATGTCACAAAAGATGGCCAGATAGCTGGCCCTAGAGTGCTTGAACACATGGTCGATACCGTTTTACACTTCGAAGGCGATCGCTCTCACCAATTCCGTATTTTACGCTCTGTTAAAAACCGCTTTGGCGCGACTGATGAAATCGGCGTCTTTGAAATGGCCGGCGAAGGCTTGCGTGAAGTTTTAAACCCTTCTGAGATTTTCCTCTCCCAGCGTAATCAAAACGCGGCAGGTTCCGCTGTACTGGCTGCGCTCGAAGGCTCCCGCCCCATGCTTGTAGAAGTACAGGCCTTAGTCGCCCCCTCCACCTTAGCCTCCCCACGCCGCTCAGTTTTAGGCTGGGACCCTAACCGCCTTGCTATGATTGTCGCTGTACTCGAAACACGTACAGGCCTGCAAATATCAGGCTGTGATATTTTCCTCAATATCGCTGGCGGTATCCGCATCAATGAACCGGCTGCCGATCTCGCTGTTGCCGCCGCCCTTATTAGCGCCCTTCAAAACAACCCCCTTCCCCCTGAAACTGTCTTTTTCGGAGAAATCGGCCTCGCCGGCGAAGTCCGCCAGATAGCGCAAGGTGATCTACGCCTTAAAGAAGCTGCAAAACTAGGCTTCCGTGAAGCGATTATCCCTAAATCAAAAAATAAGAAGCCCCCCCGTAAAGTTGCCGCCAACGAAATACGCATCTCTGAAATCGACCACATACAAATGCTTAGCGATATGTTCGCCAGCAACCAAGGGGTAAAAGCCTATGCTTAAAATCGTAAACTGACTTGCTTTTTTTCTACACATGCCCTATCTATGGGCTTTAAAACCTGCACAGATAAAGCCAAGAATACTATGATTTTAGACATTGTCGTTGTCGTCGTTCTTTTCATCTCAGCCATCATAGCATTTTTGCGCGGACTAATTCGTGAAGTCCTCACCATAGCAGGTGTAGCTGGCGGGCTTGCCGCGGCGTACTTCCTAGGCCCCATCCTCATACCAATAATGCGCTCATCGCTCGGCATCGGCGACGTTACGGGTGCGGAGGAGATGGAGAAGTTTTTCGGCATACTCCCCCAAGATGTTGTCGCAGATGCTTTAAGCTACGGCCTCATTTTCATCATAGTAGTGATCCTGCTTTCTGTCATCAGCCATTTCGCAGCAGAAAGCGTAAAGAAGATCGGCCTCGGCGCTATTGATAGAACTTTTGGTTTCATCTTTGGCCTCCTCAGAGGGATCCTTATCCTTGGACTTTTATACATGCCAGCCTATCTTTTTATAGATGGCCCAACAAAGGACACTTATATCGGCACAAGTAAAACCCGCGCCTATTTGGAAAAAACCTCCGAGGCGCTAGCAAGCTTTATTCCGTCCGAAACTACAGATAACCTCAATAAAAATATTGGTGATATCGGCGAAAAAATCGGCGCACGCGAGAAATTAGAGCAAATTGATTTACTAAAAGAAAGCCAACAACAATTAGAAAAGTTGAAACAGTCTCCTGATGCAGTAAATGCCGGCGGATACGAATCCCAAGCCAGACAGATGATGGATCAGCTTATTAAAGAACAAACACAACAAAAAACGAATGAATAAAGAATAAAATCATGACGATAATGGACAATAATTTCGACTGGAACCAAGATAAACTCCACGAAGAATGTGGCGTTTTCGGTGTCTATGGAACTACTGACGCCGCAGCTTTCACAGCCCTTGGCCTGCATGCCCTACAACATAGAGGACAAGAAGCCGCTGGTATTGTCGCCTTTGATGACGAAAAATTCCGCGCCCACAAAGCTTTAGGGCTTGTTGGAACAACTTTTGGTGAAGCCGCCGTCATTGAGAGGTTAAAGGGTAAAATCGCCATCGGTCACAACCGTTACTCTACAAGCGGCGAACCATCATTACGGAATGTTCAACCCTTTTATGGCGATATGGATTTCGGTGGCTTCGCAGTCGCTCATAACGGCAATCTAACAAACGCTCAGCATTTAAGAAAAGAGCTCGTAAAAAAAGGCTGCCTCTTCCAATCCAGCGGTGATTCAGAAGTCATCTTGCACCTTGTCGCAATATCACAAGAAAAAGACATCTCAAAACGCATCATTGACGCTGCTAAACAGATTATGGGTGGTTTCGCACTCGTCATCGCCACAAAAGATAGCCTCGTCGGCATTCGCGACCCACATGGCATAAGACCGCTTGTTCTTGGAAAAATCGGCAATGCCCATATCCTCGCTTCAGAGACATGCGCACTGGATATCATAGGCGCAGAATTCATCAGAGATATCGAGCCTGGCGAAATGGTGACCATCAATGACGATGGCGTAGAATCTTTAAAGCCACTGAAAAAAGTAGACCCACGCCCATGCATTTTCGAATATGTCTATTTCGCCAGACCAGACAGTATCATGGCAGGAAAATCTGTCTATGAAGTCCGCAAAAACATAGGCGCAGAGCTTGCTAAAGAAAGCCCGGTAGAAGGAGCAGACCTCATAGTCCCTGTGCCTGATAGTGGCGTCCCATCAGCCATTGGCTATGCGCAAGAAAGCGGCCTTCCTTTCGAGCTAGGCATCATCCGTAACCACTATATTGGCCGAACTTTCATTGAGCCAACAGATCAAATTCGTCACCTCGGCGTCAAGCTTAAGCATAATGCTAACCGCAAATTCATCGAGGGGAAAAAGGTCGTTCTTGTTGATGACTCAATCGTACGCGGAACTACATCCAAGAAAATCGTTGAGATGGTCAGAGCCGCAGGCGCAAAAGAAGTGCATATGCGTATTTCCTCACCCGCAATCCGCTATAGCTGCTTCTATGGTATAGACACACCAACAACAGAAGAGCTTCTCGCACATAATGCTAGCATCGAAGAAATCCGCCAATATATCAAAGCAGATTCACTTGAATATATCTCAATCGATGGGCTTTATCGCGCATTAGGAGAGGAAGGGCGTAACAATGAGCGTCCTCAATATGAAGATGCCTGCTTTACTGGCGACTACCCTGTAGAGCTTGTTGATCACAACAATAAAGAAAAATAAATTAAACGCCTGCACCAGCAGGTGAGATCATGACCTTAGCAGCCGCATTTGCATACTGGCTCGGGGATTGCTCTTCTAAAGCACTTATAGCTTTTGAGACGTTATTCTCAAGAAGCTGAGCTTTGATTTCAGCTGTATTAATCAATCCTGTTCCTGCAGCCTTGTCCTCAGCATAAGAAGCATAATGCTCTGCATAAGTGTCAATATTTGAGGCTTCATGCGGATATTGTGATGACAAATATTCACGACCAGATTTCGTGGCAAGCAATTCATCAACTGTAAAACCTAAACTTTTCTCTATATCAAGATCAGAAAGTGCCATCTTAAATACATCCAGATTGAATTTCTTATCCTCTAGAGATTCGCCATCTACTTTTTGAAAGAGTCCAAAACTTACCTCACCCGCAATATCATATAAGAAGTCCTTTAAATTATCCAAATGCGCCTGCTGAACAGATCCTGTAGAGGCTGCTGCGGAAAAAGCTGCGGCCAATGACTTACCGACGCTTTCTCCTAAAGAAGCACCTGGCACACCCGCCTTAGTCCCTTCATATGCTATTTCAGAGGCGTTGGCACCACTAGCCATAGTAAAACCAGCGACAATCAAACCGCCAGCAAGTGGCAATTTTTTAATAAATTTGTTCATGAACCCTGCATCATCAAGCTTCCTAGGGTCAATCAAAACACTTCTTTCATTGCCATTTTCAAAAGTAAGTTTCTCAGTTCTTAACATCATTGTTGGCTGATGCATCGTATTCACGCCTGCACCCCATTGATCCATAGAATCTCTCAAAATATTCTGTGTGGCTTTATCTAGACTTAAATCTTGATACCCAGCTAAATCGAGCCTCTGTCTTAGAGCCTTAACTTCAACATCACTAACGGAATCAGCATTCAAATGATTTCTAACCTCAACGAATAATTGAGAATTCTTTTCCTGCAGACTGACCAACGAGCTATGCGTTTGACGATATTGAGGTTCAGTAACATAAGAATCACGCCCAACACCACTCCCATTTTGCACTGACGTTAACCTCTCGCCACGCTCATTTTTTGCGTCTGATAGCTGTATCTTTTTTTCTTCTGCCATAATTATCCCTATTTTCTCTCACAAAAGAATAATACGGCCATAAGGTTAAAAAAATGTAAGGGTGATATTAGGAAGCTCTCTCGCAAAATATCGAGCATAGAGTTAGAGAGGACAGGATTCGAACCCCGTTCGCTTCGCGAACTTATGCAAACTAAGCAGGTTCGAATAAGGTAAACTTACTAAATCGTAAAAGATTGGGTGCAATATAAATGGCAGAGAGGACAGGATTCGAACCCCTGTTCGCTTCGCGAACTTATTCAAACTAAGCAGGTTCGAATAAGGTAAACTTACTAAATCGTATAAGATGGGTGCAATGTAAATGGCAGAGAGGACAGGATTCGAACCTGCGAGGCGTTGCCGCCAACCCGCTTTCCAGGCGAGCGCCTTAAACCACTCGGCCACCTCTCCACGCGATGAACATTAAGTATAAAGCGGGCGTACACTACCCTTATCTTCAGATCAGTGCAAGCCTTTATCACAGCAACGCTCAATACATGCTTTTACTCTCAGCCATATACGTGTAATATATTCATTGGACAAATATCTACGGTAACAATTCATGCAAGCACGCACAGCTCTCTTCCTCGTTCTAATTCCAGCAATTATTGCATTCTCACATGATATATATCTTTTTTATGATCTACGCTTAAGCGAAGACCCATCTATAATCAGCATTGATTTAATCTTAGAAAAATTCAAACTCGCCTCATTAGGCTATGTTTGGACGACTTATAATCCAGAAAGCTTTGAGGAAGCTGTAGAATCGTTAGATCCAGAAACATGGGCGCTAATCGTAAGCAATCTAAACATAAAACTCTTCCATATAGGCCTGGCATTTGCTGGCTTTTGGATTGTTGTTTTCACTCTTTTAAAACTGCTTTTCAAAAAGGGGCCTTTTAGCGGCAGCGCTACAAAGAGTTTAAAAACAAGCAGCACAATCAAATCAAAGAGACGATAATTCTCTAATATGAGTATCAAGCCTTTCCAAATCTTCGTCTCTAGAAAGACTATGATCGCCACCTTTTATAAGCTCTAGGCTCACATCACCTTGAAAACACGATGCCACTCGCTTCGCATGCTCAGGCAAAACAACACTATCATCCAACCCTTGCAGTAACCGCATAGGATAAGACACTTGATATTGTTTATGTAAGAGTAAATGCGCTTTAGCTTCTGTATAAAACGTATAAGAATAATGATATGGCTCATCACTATAATCATTAGGGATTTTCACAAAACCTTGCTCTTTAAGCCCGCGCTGCTGCTCTTCACTAAATTTCGTATACATATCCTCAGTGAAATCTGGCGCAGGCGCAATACCAATATAACCTTGAATATGCTCTGCTCGCCTTTGAGCGAGTAACAGACCAATCCATCCCCCCATAGAAGAGCCAACGATAACACACGATTTTGGCGCAATCATATCAAAGATTGCAACGGCATCATCCGCCCAAGACCCGATCGTACCCTCTTCAAATAACCCTTCGCTTTTTCCATGCCCTGAATAGTCAAAACGCACATATGCTTGCCCACGCGCTTTACATTGCGCCTCAAGATAGCTCGCCTTCGTACCCATCATATCCGAACGATATCCACCACAAAAAATAACGAGAGGCAAAGAACCTTCACTATAGATATAAGCCAAATCAGGCTTAGCTTCGCGCTTTAAATATGAAATTTCCATCAACAACCCTTATCATCTGAATATACTCTTACATATAGCAAAATCTGCGCTAACAGGCTATAAACGGAATTATGTTTTTTAAAGCATACTGATTTTTAATAGAGAAATAACGAGCAAACTATGAGCTTTCAAACACAACCTGTAATAATGCAGATCATACCCGAGCTAGGTCCAGGCGGTGCAGAGCAAGGCTGTATTGATATCGCTGCAGAACTTGTATCTGCAGGGGCACAAGCTATCGTTGTCTCTAATGGTGGATCACGCGTTCATGAACTTGCTCGTGCTGGCGCCGTCCATATAAGCCTGCCTGTTCATACTAAAAATCCTGTAATGATGTGGAAGAATGTCGGCCAGATCAGAAAAATCATTCAACGCTATGGTGTAAATATAGTCCATGCCAGAAGCCGTGCGCCAGCATGGAGCGCTTATTATGCTTGCCGTAAAACCCCTGCGCATTTCATGACCACATGCCATGCGCCTTATAATATCAGCGGCGAAACGAAAAAATTTTACAATAGCTCTATCGCGCAAGGCGAACGCGTAATTGCAATTTCACAATTCGTTGCCAATTATCTACGCGAGAATTATCAACTGAGCGATGACATCATCCGCATCATACCGCGCGGTATCCCAATGGATCGCTTTCATCCTACGGCAGTAACCGCTCAAAGAATGATCGCCCTGTCCCAACAATGGCGCATTCCAGACGGTGCGAATATCGTAATGCTTCCGGGCAGACTGACGCGTTGGAAAGGGCATCATGTCCTTATTGATGCATTAGCACGCTTAAACAGACCGGATATATTCTGCGTGATTATCGGCTCTGATCAAGGACGAAAAGAATATAGAGCTGAGCTTGAAAACTTCATCCAAGAAAAAGGCCTAGGAGGCAATGTAAGATTAGTTGATCACTGCCAAGATATGCCCGCCGCCTATATGCTCTCAACAGTAACCATTTGCCCATCAACAGATCCTGAGGGCTTTGGACGCGTTCCCGCTGAAGCGCAAGCTATGGGCAGACCGATTATTGCCAGCAACCACGGCGGTGCCCAAGAGACCATCATCCATGGGCAAACTGGCTGGTTGGTCGAACCATCAAACCCAGCCGAGCTTGCAAATGCAATAGAAGAAGCGCTTGCTCTCACCCCTACACAACGTGCAATGCTTGCAACACGAGCTATGGCACATATTGCTGCTCATTTCACCAAAGACCAAATGGCAGATAAAACACTTAATGTTTACGCAGAGCTTATGCGAAGTGACTTAGTACAAAGCACAGCCGCATAAGAATAGCCCTTACAGCTGAAATAGATGATGGAAAAAATACTAATAATCAAACTCAGCGCTCTTGGAGATTTTATTCAAGCTTTAGGGCTTATGCGCGCTATACGCCATCACCACAAGCAAGCTCATATTACTTTGCTAACAACAAAGCCTTTTAAAAATATTGCCGCAGAAAGTGGCTATATAGACGAAATCATTATTGATAAACGCCCTAAATTTTACGATTTAATAGGCTGGTTAGATATAAAAAGCACCCTTAATAAAGCGCATTTCTCACGCATCTATGATCTACAGAATAATGAGCGCAGCTGTAACTATTTTAAGCTCTTCAAAAAACCTAAACCTGAATGGGTCGGGATTGCTAAGGGCGCCTCTCACAGAAACACTGACCCTCAGCGCACTAAAGGCCATGCCTTTGATGGGCATAAACAAACCCTCAAACTAGCGGGTATAGACAATATTGAAATTGATAATCTCGCATGGATGAAATCAGATATATCGCATCTAAACTTACCAGAGAAATACGCCATGCTTATTCCTGGCTGCGCACCATCAAGGCCTGAAAAAAGATGGAGCGCACATAATTATGCAGCCCTAGCAGAAAAGCTTAATGATCGCAACATCACCCCAATAATCATTGGCACCAAAGATGAAGCTGAAGCACGTGATATCATTGTAAAACACTGCCCCCAAGCGCTCGATCTAATCGATAAAACCTCTATAAAGGATATCGTAAGCATTGCCCATAACGCTTTATACGCTATAGGGAATGATACAGGCCCCATGCATATAATTGGTGCAACCGGCTGCCCTAGCATTGTCCTGTTCTCAAATGCAAGCAATCCTATAAAGCATGCGCCGAAAGGTCATAATGTGAAGGTAATACAAGAAGAGAATTTAAACGATTTATCGTTAGATAAAGTCTTAAATACATTAGAGTTGTAGGATTATAACCTTACAAACATAGCTTAATGACTATTTATCACAATAAAGCTCATGCAAAAAATTCATAACAGACCGTACTGACGGGTCTTTTATAGAATAGTAAATGGTTTGCGCCTGACGTCTCGTTTTTACAATCCCATCACGGCGTAAACGTGCGAGATGCTGGGATAAAGCAGATTGACTAAGTTTAACATACTCTTCCAATTCCCCCACTGATTTTTCCCCATCATATAAAGCGCACATAATCAGCAGTCTTTTCTGATTCGATAGCGATTTAAATAAGATAGAAGTCGTATGTATATTCTCTTGTATTGTTCCTATATCCATAAACGCCCTGCAAAAGTCACTATAGAAGTAACTACTAGCCCCCCAAGAATTTTTTATATCAAACACTTACTGTTAATAATAATAGCATTGCGTACAAAAAAATTCAATTTGTCTGTAATTTTTAAAATCTAATATAATTTTAATCATAATCAGAAGTTGTAATAAATCAATCAAAACTATCAATATTTTTGAAATAATTTATATTTTTATCAATTCATATAAAAATTTAAATATTGCCATCATACCTCTCACTAGCTAACGTATATAAAAATAAAGTAAGAGATAAAAATGCACCAACTAAAACGCCGCGGTCTAATGTACGTCCTCTCATCACCATCAGGTGCTGGGAAAACAACAATCACACGTGCCCTTTTAAAAACTAATCCTGATATAACAGTCTCAATATCAGCAACCACACGCCCAAGAAGAGCGGGTGAGGTCCATGGACAAGATTATATCTTTGTAGATACCAACCAGTTTAGAGATATGGTCGATAACGGCGAAATGTTAGAACATGCTAAAGTGTTTGACCATTATTATGGCACTCCACGCGCTCAGGTTGAAACAGCACTTGCTAATGGACAAGATGTTATCTTTGATATTGATTGGCAAGGTACACAGCAACTATTTCAGCTAGCAGCTGAAGATCTAGTGCGTGTTTTTGTACTCCCCCCTTCAAGAAGCGCTCTTGAAAAGCGTTTGCGTGATCGTTCTAAAGATACACTCGAAACAGAAGAGCAAATCCGCGGCCGAATGTCTAAAGCCTCAGACGAAATGAGCCATTACACTGAATATGATTATGTGATCATCAATAGCGATATTGATAATGCTATCCATCAAGCACAAATGATCCTAGATTCTGAGCGCCTAAAAAGAAGAAGACTAGCCGGTCTATCTGATTTTGTAAGGGGTTTGAAAGACGGTCTATAGATTACTTAAAAGGGAATCTAGCAGGAATAAGATGAGAATAATCAACCGTATCTTTGTGCTCACGGGTGATCTCTACAATCCCACCATTATCTTCAACCTTACAGATATCCCCTACACCGAGACCACTTGCTTTCATTAACTTCTTCGTGAGGGTGAGCTGTCCAGTACGCTCATCTATATATAAATTTTGATGAGCTTTATAAGCCTCTGCATCTGCATTTGAAACGACCCGCAAGCATCGATTCCCATCATCATAAGCGACTTTAAAGCCAGCCCTACCGACTTTAGAGAAATATCGCGAAAAATCATGCGGCAGAGTAATTATATGGCCACTTCTCACCTCTGGGTAAGAGCATGCTTTAGGTAATTGTATCTTCTTAGCCATGATCACTCCTTTTTTGTAAGCACTCTTTATGCATGCTAACAGAAGTTATGTCAAGAAATACGCTTGGCTAAATCAATATATTGCTCAACTGATAAATTTTCGGCTCGTAAAGTAGGATCAAACCCTAAGGCGTCAATATGCTCCATATAATCCTTTAAAGAACTTCTAATCATTTTACGCCTTTGCCCAAAAGCAGCAGCCGTAATAGCTTCTAATTTTTTAAAATCCGGCTGATTAGACTGTCCAGTTTTTGGAACAAAATGAACAATAGAAGACTTAACCTTAGGCGGCGGTGTGAAAGCGTTAGGAGGCAGATCAAAAACCTTTTTCACATCACAAAGCCATTGGCACATAACAGCAAGTCTGCCATAAGCTTTATCGCCTTCTTTGGCAACAATTCGCTCTGCAACTTCTTTTTGGAACATAAGCGTCATAGAGCTATAAGTGGAGCTTTTATTATAAATCTGCTCAAGCCAGCCCACTAAAAGCGGTGTTGCAATATTATAAGGCAGATTCGCGATGATCGCTCTAGGCTCATCACAAAGCTGCGTTAAATCAATATCCAGCGCATCACCATGCTTAATTTGCAAATCTTGACCTGCTGAAGCTTGAAGCCCAGATAAAGCCTCAATAGCGCGTGGATCATATTCAATCGCTATAACTTTTTTTGCCCCAGCCCTAAGAAGTGAGCGCGTTAGACCGCCCGGTCCTGGACCTATTTCAATAGCGCTTATACCCTCTAAATTACCTGCGGCACGTGCGATTTTGTCAGTAATATTTTGATCAAGCAGGAAATTTTGGCCAAACTTCTTATCGGCCCTTAAGTTATGCTCATTGATAACTTCGCGCAAAGGCGGCAACGCATCTAGCCATGGACGCTCAAGATTATGAACCACTATTTTCGCTCATTCGATTATTTATAAAGGCGCTAGATTTCAAATCCATCAAATAACGCCGTGCTATGCGCTCTAATCTCTGCATACCGATGATACTACGCACCTGATCACGTCCCGGAAGATTTTCTTCTGTTATTTCGCGCTTATCACGAAGCAAATATAAATGAAAACCTGCAGGCGACCTCACAGGTTGGGACAGTGTATTTACACTCATTTTAGCAATCGCTTGATCAGCCTCTTCAGAAATCTGTCCTTGCTGCACCCAACCAAGATCTCCTCCCTGCGCAGCACCCGCAGCTTTTGAGAATTGCTGAGCCACTTTAAAAAACGAGGCTTTGCCTGCAGCGATATCACGACGCAAACTCTGCGCCAAACCTCGCAGTTTGCTCTCATCTTTCATATCATCAACTGGCAAAAAGATCTCAGACACCAAATATTCTGTTTTACCAATCGCATTACTATAACGTGCAAGCCATGCGTCAACATCAGTGTCAGAAACGCTAACTTGTCTACGGAGCTTAGACTGAACTAGCTTGCTCCATGCTAACTGAGCGCGAATCTGATCATGTAGAGTTTTTATATTAATGCCGCCACGTGCGAGAATGGCTTTAAATTGCTCAGCACTAAAATTATTTTGCTGCGCTAACGTCTCAAAGCCTTTATTGATCTCACCATCCGTGACGCTAATCTCATCTTTTTCCGCTTCTTGTATACGGATTTTCTCTTCGACTAAACCGCTTATCACTTGAGGTAAAATTTGCGAACGCATCTCTGGTGTATTGGGCAAACCAGAGGAAACCATGATCAGCTTCAAGCGATCTTCCACATTAGAAGCCGTCACAACACCATCATTCACAACAACGGCAATGCCCTCACTTCTTGCGTAGACCGAAGAGTTTATAGAGGCCACACCACAAAGTAATAAAGCGCTAAAAGTCAGCCCTAAGAAAATATTACGCAACAAATCAAGCCTCCTTAAGCTCAGAAAAACGTCCACCCTGACGATAAGATTCGAGGTATGTCGGCAAGATAACATCCATTGCTGTAGGCTTAATACCAAGAACTTTTAGCCCACGCGCATCATCACCCAAAACATTATCATATTTTAGGCTTTCAACCTGATCGCACGTTAATGGAGGTTTAGGCAAGACCCCCATAAATAAGGCCTGCAATTTGGCCAACATAAAGGGCATAACAATTAGCCCACGCTCACGGCCAGTATATTTAAAAATCTTTTTGTAAACATCTTTAAAACTAATCACTTCCGGCCCGCCAAGCTCAAATATTTGCGCTTTCGCATCCTTACGATGAAGCGCTGCAATCACAGCATCAGCTACATCACCAACATAAACAGGCTGAAACTTGGTGTTACCGCCACCAATTAAAGGTAAAAAAGGCATATAACGCGACATTTCTGCAAATTTATTAAAGAACCCATCATCTTCACCGAAAATAATACTCGGGCGCAAAATACAGACATCCTCAAAAGCATCTTGCGCAGCTTCCTCGCCAGCTAATTTACTCTTGGCATATTTTGAACCATAACGATCACAGCCCAATGCAGAAATATGAACAAAACGCTCAACATTATGTGCTTTACAAAAACCACCAATACGGCTCACAAGCTCTGTATGGATTTTTGAAAAATTAGCCTTCTTCCCACTTTCAAACAAAATGCCAATGCAATTCACGACATAATCAGAACCTTTAATTGCTGCAGACAGGCTCTCATCATCACTATAATCAACAGCCCAAGGAACAATCTGACCAACTGCACCTGCCGGTTTTAAAAAGTAAGCACGCTCAGGAACACGCGTTGCAACCTTAACCAGAACCCCTTTAGCCGCGAGTTCCCTAACAACCTGACGTCCGACAAAACCTGTACCACCAAATATAGTTGCAACTTTTTGTTTCATAGTGCTTTCACCTTAAATGCTGAGATATATCATGCTGAATAATATGACCCTTTGCGCCCTAAATATCCAGCCCAAACATACATATATAAGCCTTCACTCACGCCTTTTCTCTAATCGGCCTTTTGTACAAAACTATCCATAACGCGTTTTTTACCGGCTTTATCAAATGCAATATCAAGCTTATGCCCGTCTATGTGAATGACCTTGCCATAGCCAAATTTATCATGGAATACGCGGCAGCCTCTCTCAAAAGTATCACCAGCATCATTCACAACTTTACGTTCATGAATTTGGCGTTGCGGCACTTTCGGGCTCAAACCTGAACTATCCCAATGCGAAGAACGCCCTGAGCTAGCTGAAGCAATATCACTTTCCATCTCGATATGCTCTTTTGGCAATTCATCAATAAAACGTGATGGAATAGCATTCACCCAATTCCCATATATGCGCCTATTGGCTGCAAAGCTAATATAAGCTTTTTGACGAGCACGCGTGATACCTACATACGCTAAGCGGCGCTCCTCCTCTAGACCCTTCAGTCCGTTCTCATCCATTGAACGCTGTGATGGGAATAACCCCTCCTCCCAGCCAGGTAAAAACACATGATCGAATTCCAACCCTTTTGCGCCATGCAAAGTCATAATGCTAACAGATTCACGTAATTGATCACCACTTTGATTTTCCATGACCAAGGCTACATGCTCTAAAAACTCAGGCAAAGAATCATATTCTTGCATAGCAGCGACAAGCTCTTTTAAGTTCTCTATACGCCCCGGCGCTTCAATGCTCTTATCTTCTTTCCACATCAGCATATAGCCTGATTCATCCAAGATCTGTGCAGCGAGCTCTGCATGCTGGGTATTATCAACCAATGAACGCCAACGCGCAAAATCATCTAAAAGCGCCATCAGAGTAGTTTTAACCTTTGGCCGCAACTCATCAGTCTGTGTTAAATCCATCACTGCATCATGCAAGCATATCCCGTGAGAACGCCCATATGCATAGAGAGTCTGTAAAGTCGCACCACCTATACCGCGTTTAGGTGTATTAATGATGCGCTCTAGAGCAAGATCATCAGCTGGCTGAACGACAACACGGAAATAAGCAAGCGCATCGCGTATCTCCATACGCTCATAAAAGCGCGGACCACCAATAACTTTATAAGGCACGCCCAGCTTAATAAAACGCTCTTCAAACTCCCTAGTCTGGAACCCTGTGCGCACCAAAACGGCAACTTCATCAAGATTTACGCGCTTTCTTTGCAGCTGCTCAACCTCTTCGCCAACCCAGCGCGCCTCAGCTTCACCATCCCAAAGACCGCGCACAGTGACTTTCTCACCATCGCCACTCTCAGACCACAGCTCCTTACCCAAACGACCGTCATTATTAGCGATCACGCCATGTGCTGCCTTCAATATGCGATTAGTAGAGCGGTAATTTTGCTCTAAACGAATAATCTTAGCGCCTGGAAAATCTTTCTCGAACTTCAAGATATTCCCAACTTCAGCACCGCGCCAGCCATAAATAGACTGATCATCATCCCCAACACAGCAAATATTATTTGAGCCTTGAGCTAACAGCCTAAGCCACATATATTGCGCCACATTCGTATCTTGATACTCATCAACCATGATATAGCGGAAACGTCTGTGATAATCCTCAAGCACAAGCGCGTTATTAGGATCACGTAAAATGGTAATCATATGAAGAAGCAAATCGCCAAAATCACAAGCATTTATAGCCTTTAAGCGTGCTTGATATGTCTTATACATCTGACCAAGCTTACCACCAGCCAGCTCACCAACATCCTCATTCGAAATCTTATCTGGCCCCAGCGCCTTATCCTTCCAGCGCTCAATAATAGACATCATCGCTTTAGGGGCCCATTTTTTGGTATCAACACCTTCCACTTCCATAATTTGCTTAAGCAAACGAACCTGATCATCTGGATCAATAATTGTAAAGTTGAAAGACAATCCAACAAGCTCTGCATGACGGCGAAGCATACGAGCAGCTAGAGCGTGAAAAGTCCCTAACCACCAGCCCTCCACAGGCATACCACCAAGTATGCCACTTACACGTTCGCGCATTTCACCAGCGGCTTTATTCGTAAAAGTAACAGCCAGTATTTGAGAAGGATAAGCCCGCCCAGTATTCAGCAAATGCGCGAGCCGCGTTGTCAAAACCCGTGTTTTACCAGTGCCCGCACCTGCCAAAACCAATAACGGCCCTTCTAGACTTTCAATAGCGCTGCGTTGCTCAGCATTTAGCCCTTGCAAATAAGCAGCATCAGACTCTTCATTTTGGCTCATCATTAAATCTGCACTCATAAAATTACTCTACCCTAGGCTCATATTTTATTTTTGGCTGAGCCTGCAATATATTCATCATCACCCCAGCATAGCCCATCAAACCAAGCCACCAGCCTTGCCATATACCATAGCTTGTACAGGCCATAAAAAAGATAGCTAAATATATTGCTAAAGCAAATCGCCTTACATTTAAATCCTCAATGCGCCAAATGGCATACAATATATAAAGACAAAAAACAGAGGCCATAAAAGCACCAATAACGCCCAGCTCGATCCATAGCTGCAATATGAAGTTATGTGGATGTAAAATATGGTCTGTCGATGTATACAGCATTGCTGTGTCAAAATGATCAATCGCACGCGCAGCCTCTACACCAAATCCATAAAGTGGGTTTTCCAACGCTTTCCTGGCAATATAATCCCATATCTCCATACGGTCTGCCATATAGGCCTGACCGATAAGCGTAGAAGGATCCGCATGTACGCCATCTGCTAAATACTCAAACATCATTTGTGCAATCCATGGCGCAAGAAAAATCCCCAGAACTAAAATCGCCCCTAATATCGAGAAAAATGATTTACGCGCAACCGGGAAAAAGCTCCCCACAAAAACAACAATCATAACGCCTGCTTGCCCCGTTTGACTGTGCGTTTGGTACATCACAGCTAACACCATACAAACCAAAATACCGCACAAATATTTACGCGCTCTCATACGCCTAGCCGCGCACCAATATTGCGTGACAAACATCGTGAATAAGGAAAAGGCGCTCATGAGCAAAAAGACATTTACCCCGCGATTAATCAAAGAACGATTAAAAAAATTATCTGCTGGTACATCACGAGTTAAATAATAAAACGCCCCATTCAAATAGAGATCAATTACGCATATAAACCCTGAAATAACACACAAAAATGGTAGATATTTAACAAAAACCAAGCTCGCTTGATGGGGCCATTGCTTTGCCATAGAGGCCAAAATCACCATTGGGAAAAAGATCAAAGCATTTTTCCATGCGCGATCAAGCGCGCCATCTGCATCAACAGCCCAAAAGCTGCTTATTGCTGTAATCCCGCACAATGCCAGCATAAAGCCCATAAGCTTCAAATCTACTCTAGGCCAAGATTTATAGGAAAAGCGCCATAAAAACAAAGCAATGAGCGCTACAACTTCAGGGCCAAAAGCAAAAAATCGTGGTGCAAACACACCAATAAGCACCATTAAAGCCAATAAGAAAAACGGCAATTTCTCTAGTAATTTAGGCTCATATTGCCCTTCATTTGAAATGATCATATCCCCACTCACTCACTTCGATTTAAAGCGCTCATTATCATATTTAAACGGCGCTCTTTTCTATAGCAGAAGAGAGCCTTCAAAAACTAGGGGGGCATAGAAAGAAAAATAGGCAATAAAAAACAGCCCCGCCTGAATGAGGACTGAGGGCTGCTATGGATACTTTAAATGAGAAGAAAAACTATTCGCTTTCTTCAATCACTTCATCTTCAGGACTTGCCTGCAATCCCTCTAAGGCGAGAGGCTCAGGATCATCTTCACCAGCAGCAGGCATAATATCTTGTAAGATCATCGCCGCTTCATCCATAGCCAAAGCATTTGCGCCATGACCTTCAACCGGATCTTCAAAAGCACTTGGGCTATTATTCGCAAACGGTGCACCAAAATTATCTTCAGCAGCAAAACTCGTTTGAGCGAAAGTGCCCGCCGCAATCATCAAAATCATTAAAAAACGCATGATAAAATCCTTCCTAGATCTAAACACTATACGCTAGCGCTGCGTGAGAATAAAATTATGTTTGATTACTTACATGATTTTTAAAATTATGTCAAACATCGCGAGCTTGACTATTTTCTATATTTCAATATTATTCAATGCTTAACAAAGAAATATACCTAAATAAATTAGGAAAGGGCACACAAAAAAGCCCCTAGAACAGTGAGTAACTTATGGCCAATTTCATCGACAGACGTCCAATAACAGGCAATCCCAACGCCAAAGGCAAAAGCACTGTTAACCGCCAACGATTTATAAGACGCTATAAAGAGCAATTAAAAAAATCAGTACAAAAGCACTTTGCTGATAAATATAAAGTCGGCGACCCACTACCCGACAATTTTGACACCAGCATTCCTAAAAAGGACATAAGCGAACCTATTTTTCACACAGGAAAAGGAGGCAGACGCGAACAAGTCCACCCTGGCAATGATAGATACTATGCTGGTGACACAGTCGAACGCCAACAAGGTGGCCAAGGAAACGGCTCTGGAGACGGCGACCCCAGCGATAGCGGCCAAGGCGAAGATGATTTCACATTCCAAATTACACAAGACGAATATTTAAAGCTCTTATTCGATGATCTAGAATTACCAAATCTAGATAAAATGATCGAAGGTGTAGCGAAAAATTTTAAATCGCAAAGAGCTGGCACATCAACCACAGGCGTTGAATCTAATCGCGACGACATACAATCACTAAAAACGGCGTTAAAACGTAAAATAGCTCAGGGTAGCGGACGCTTAAAAACTGAGTTAATTGAGCTATTCGAAAAAGCGGCTCAAACAGCAAATACAGAAGCGGTTAAAGCTAAACAACTAACAAAAGCGCAATCAAAAAATATGAAGCTTTCTACAAAGCTCTTTGACGCTTTACTGCCCGAAGATCGCAAGCTTTATAGTTCTGCAAAGTTCAAAATCACCGATGGCAAAGCTGAAGTTTATTCAGACAATGAAGTAAAAACAGAAGAGAAGTTATTAGCGTTCATCGCACAGCCTTCTGAGCAATTTGAAAGCTATCTCACCGAGTTTAGAGAAAAGGCAGCCGAGCTTTCCGAACAAAGCGCAAATATCCGGTTCATAGATAATATTGATATTCGTTATAAACGTAACGAGCTAGTGCCACTGCCGGACGCTAAAGCACACATGTTCATCACTATGGATATCTCCGCCTCTATGGATGAGGAAGAAAAGGCCATCGGGAAAATCCATGCCATGCTCACCCATATGTTCTTAGAAAAAGTCTATGGAGAAGGCAATGTTGGTGTAACGCACATCCAGTTCCACACGGAAGCTAAGGTCGTAGACGCAGAAACATTCAGAAATAGTAAAGAAAATGGAGGAACAATCCTGCATACAGCACTTGAGTTGCAACACCAAGTCATGCAAGAAGAGTTCGGAGACGGGACAACAAATCTTTATGGCGCTCTCATTTCAGATGGTGATGTAAGCTATCATGGTAATGATCTAGCTAAATCATTACAAATATTAGAAAAGAAACTCATACCTCAACTTCAGCACATGGTTTATCTTCAAACAGTTGAAAATCAAACCGAGCTATGGGAAGGGTTAGATGGAATAGCCAATGCGCATCCAGATAAATTTGATCGCAGAAAAGTCCCGCAAATAAACCAAGTGACACAAATATTCCGAGAAATTTATAAAAAACGCGATAAATCCAATCAAGCCGCTTTCCAGCCCTTCGCGCATAATTACGGCTAATCACATCCGATTTTACTTCCTCTTATCAGAAGAACCTGATAAAGCTGGACGCCTGTTTGAATTTTCAACGTAAAAGACTTTGGAAATTCTGCCTAAACAAGACAAAATTAGGAGTAAAATCATGGCGAAAGTACTTATCAGCGACAAGCTGGACCCCCTTGCACAGGAAATTTTTGAAAGAAACGGCATTGAGGTCGATTTCAAACCTGGCCTATCCCCAGAAGAACAACTTGAGATTATCGACCAATATGATGGTCTAGCAATCCGCTCTTCAACAACGGTAACACCTGAAATGATCAAAAAGGCAACCAACCTAAAAGTCGTTGGCCGCGCAGGTATCGGTGTTGATAATGTGGACATCCCAGCAGCGACAGAAGCTGGTATCGTTGTCATGAACACACCTTTTGGTAACTCAATCACAACAGCAGAACACGCGATCGCGATGATGTTTGCTCTGGCACGCGAAATTCCACAAGCCAATGAATCAACACATGCCGGTAAATGGGAAAAGAAACGCTTCATGGGCGTTGAGCTTTACAACAAAACTCTTGGCGTTATTGGCTGTGGTAATATTGGCGGCATTGCAGCCACACGTGGCGTAGGCCTTAAAATGAATGTCATCGCATTCGACCCATTCCTAACAGAAGAGCGTGCAAAAGAGCTTGGCGTTAAGAAAGTGGAACTTGATGAGCTATTCGCAAAAGCAGACTTCATCACAATCCACGTACCTAAAAACGACAAAACAGCCAACCTCATCCGCAAAGAAAACATTGCGAAAATGAAAGACGGCGTACGTATCATTAACTGTGCACGCGGTGGTATTGTTAATGAAGCAGATCTTCTTGAAGCCTTAAACAGCGGTAAAGTTGCTGGTGCAGCCTTAGACGTTTTTGAAGTTGAGCCTGCAAAAGAAAACCCTCTCTTTGGCAATGACAAAGTCATCTGTACGCCTCACCTCGGCGCCTCAACAACAGAAGCGCAAGTCAATGTTGCTATTCAAGTTGCCGAGCAAATGAGTGATTACCTCAATACAGGCGCAGTCACAAATGCCCTCAACATGGCTTCAATCTCTGCAGAAGATGCACCACGTCTTAAGCCATATCTTAAATTGGCAGAAGATCTTGGTAAATTCGCTGGTCAAATCAGCAACTCTGCAATCAAAAAGATCGAAATCGAATATGAAGGCACAATCACTGATGTGAATACTGATCCAATCACTTCAACAATCATTGCAAGCCTTCTAGGTGCGCAAATTGAGAGTGTTAATATGGTGAATGCAAAGCAAGTTGCTGAAGGCCGCGGCATTGAAATCAAGCAAAGCTATGATGATCAATCCAAAAACTGGCGCTCTATGATCAATGTCATTGTGACAACAGATGATCGTGTACGTAATGTAACTGGCACACTCTTCACAGGTAAAGAGCCTCGTATTGTGAATATCGAGGGCGTACCTATTGAAGCCGCTCTATCCGAGCATATGCTCTTCATCCGTAACAATGACAAGCCAGGTATGATTGGTAATGTCGGCACAATCCTCGCTGAAGGTAATCAAAATATTGCCGACTTCCGTCTAGGGCGTAAAGCAAGCGGCGGTGAAGCTGTCTGTTTAATCGCAATTGATGGCCCAATAAGTGACGATTTATTCCAAAAAATAGAGTCACTTGAGCAAATCAACAGCCTGAAGCGTCTTTCTTTCTAAGAAAATAAACAAATATATAAATAAAATTCATCAGAGCGGGAAACTGAGTGTAGTCTTCCCGCTTTTTTGTACCTAAATCCAATTTTCTTGACATTTTCACGCAAAAATGGCAAAAATCATCTCAATTCGCTACAATTATGAGTACATATAACGAAAAATGCTTTTAAGAATAAAAAGCATGAGCGAGAAGCAAAGCATAGAAAATGTATAGCAACAAAATAACATTAAGCGTGCCCTTAACGCCATCCAGACAAGCAGATGCGAGTGATGCGCGTAAATCCATGCTCCGTCACGATCCAGACTATCAGCAAAATAAACAGAATAACCCTCAGCACCAAGACGAAAAACAAAGCCTGAAAGACGCAGAGGCAACACGCATTTCAATTGATGCGCTTCGCTATTTTCTAAGAAAACTAATCAATCAGCGCAATAGCGGCCCCTTAAAAGCATTACAGCAAGCTAAGCAAAATAAACCCCATAAGAGCATCTCTTCAAAAGAAGCACCGCCACTTATCTCGGCGCAAGCGCAACGCGCCTCACATCTATACGCTCATATCGCTGAAGCACGCGAAGCTGAGCAAAAGATACTATTCGAGACATCAGACCACGATCATATCCGTAAATTCGCAAAAATAGACTTAGATCACATAGAACTTCATAAGATCTATCAACTTAATGAAGCGCTAAAGGAGCTATATAGCGCCAATATTCACTATCTATATCTTAAAGATGCTGAAAATTTCATGGCGAGCATAGAAAATGCCATTGAAGAAGCTAAAATCTATATCTCAGAGAGATAATAACCATTATCTGCCGTCATCAATATTTTAGGCTCAGCAGGGTTTTCCTCTAATTTTTGTCGCAAACGATATATATGCGTTTCCAATGTATGTGTCTCCAACCCCTCTCCATAGCCCCAAACTTGCTTCAACAAAACCGAACGCTCAGTAATTTCACCTAAACCGGCATTGAGAAGCGCTAATAAAAGAGCAGCTTCTTTATCAGTTAATTCAATATCCCCCTCCTGCTCATTGCGCTTCAAGCTACGTTGAAAAGGGTTAAAGATATAATCATGGAATATATAAGATTTTTGAGCTTGCTGAGCGTGCGCCTTATATATATGTAGCAAACGATCAAGGACAGCGCCTATACGTACAGGTTTTGAAAAGGAATAAGCTTTAGCAGGCCTATCTACCCCTATAACAATATCGGTATAATCAGTTTCAAACGTGCCTAAATCATCCA
>MDSZ01042041.1_pt1 | contig 23213 bp, 17 predicted proteins | sample 811201 | NCBI WGS metagenome assembly MDSZ01 (sample SAMN05326647, study PRJNA326480) | marine metagenome | isolation source: seawater | place: Indian Ocean: North | collected 2010
GACCGGAAAACTTCAGGATGCTTTCATCAACACCGGCAGTCTTCACCACACAGCCATCCTCGGCAATGTTGCCGTAAAGCACGGCGAGGCCGCCATCCTTGCTGTAGGCATGTTCCGCCTCGCGGATGACACCGGTCTTGCGGTCGATGTCGAGATCGTCCCAGCGACGCTCCTGGCTGAAGGCAACCTGTGTCGGCACACCGCCCGGTGCTGCACTGAAGAACTTGTGCACGCTCTCGGAGTTCGTCTGGCGGATATCCCAACGCGAGAGTGCTTCCTTCATCGTGGCCGAATGAACTGTCGGAAGGTCCGTGTGCAGCAGCCCTGCCCGGTCCAGTTCGCCGAGAATACCCATGATGCCGCCCGCCCGGTGGACGTCTTCCATGTGGATGTTTTCGACCGCGGGCGCGACCTTGCACAGCACCGGAACCTGTTTCGACAGGCGGTCGATGTCATCGATGGTGAAGCCGATTTCGCCTTCATGGGACGCTGCCAGAAGGTGCAGGATCGTGTTGGTGGATCCGCCCATGGAGATATCGAGGCTCATGGCGTTTTCGAACGCCTTGAAGTTCGCAATGTTCCGCGGCAGCACGCTTTCGTCGTCCTGCTCGTAGTAGCGTTTAGCAAGATCGACGATCAGATGCCCAGCTTCCACGAAAAGCCGTTCGCGATCTGCGTGGGTTGCCAGCGTCGAGCCGTTGCCCGGCAAGGCCAGACCAAGGGCTTCCGTCAGGCAGTTCATGGAGTTCGCCGTGAACATGCCCGAGCAGGATCCGCATGTCGGGCAGGCATTCTGTTCCATTGTCAGAACGTCTGCATCGGACATCCGGTCGTCGGCAGCGGCAATCATCGCGTCGATCAGGTCGACAGACTTGGCAACGCCATTTTCCAGCACCACCTTGCCGGCTTCCATCGGCCCGCCGGAAACGAAGACAACCGGAATGTTGAGCCGCATGGCAGCGTTCAGCATGCCCGGGGTAATCTTGTCGCAGTTGGAAATACAGACAAGCGCATCCGCGCAATGGCCGTTGACCATGTATTCGACCGCATCGGAAATCACTTCGCGCGAGGGCAGCGAATAGAGCATGCCATCGTGTCCCATGGCGATACCGTCATCGACCGCGATGGTGTTGAATTCCTTGGCGACACCGCCAGCCTTTTCCACTTCTCTGGCAACCAGCTGGCCGAGGTCCTTCAGATGGACGTGGCCCGGCACAAACTGTGTGAAGGAGTTGGCGATGGCAATGATCGGCTTGCCGAAGTCGTCGTCCTTCATGCCGGTCGCGCGCCAAAGGCCGCGCGCACCAGCCATATTGCGGCCGTGAGTGGATGTTCTGGAACGATACGGGGGCATTTTCGTTTCTCCCTACGTGTGCAGGCCTTTGTCCCTCCGGCGCGACGTGCTGCCGGAGCGGATCAGGTTTCCGCGCCCGATTTAGCTCTGATATGGGTTTGACAGGTTTTTTTGCCGAACGAAAGGCCGGAATGGGAAAAAAGAGTACGCTCCGGTACGGTTACCAGTCACAGCCGCGGCCGATGCTGAAATCACGCCGGTTTATTGCCTTCGATATGCCCCCGGCGACGTCCCGACAATCCGTTTGAAGGCCCGTGCAAATGCTGCTTCGGACTCGTAGCCGAGCCCGATGGCAATCTCCGCCAGTGTACGCTTTCCTTCCTTCAGATCCATTTGCGCCAATTGCATGCGCCAATGCAGGGCATACTGCATGGCACCTTCTCCGGTCAGTTGCTTGAAGCGCGCGGCAAACGCGGATCGTGACATACCAGCCCTTTCCGCCAACCTGGCAATGGTCCAGCCTTCCTGCGGAGCCCGGTGAAAGGCCTGCAGGGCCCGCCCGATCTTCGGATCGCGCAAGGCTGCAAACCAACCTGTTGCAAGCGCCTCGTTGCTCTGCAGCCACGCCCGGATCGCCTGTACGACGAGAATATCCGTCAGGCGTGTCAGCACCGTTTCTCCGCCCGGCTGCGGATTACGCGCCTCTTCTGCCAGGTATTTCAACGTACTGTAGATCCATGGGCCGGCGTGCTGAGCGAAGGTGTCCAATCGTATGACGGGGGGCAACAGCTGCTGCAGTCGTTCGGCAGCCGCGTGGTCGAGCTTCAACACACCACAGGTCATCCGGGTCACGGCCCCGCCCCCACCAAAAATCATGGTTTCGTAGGACGGGCTGTGGCGGATGGCAGGAATGTCGAACAGAGGCGTCGCGACAGCTTCGGCATCACTACTCATGACAACCGGTTTGCCATGCGGCAACAGCACAAGCTGCCCGGCGGTCAAGGAAATCGTCTCGCAGTGCTCGGTCTGCAGCAAACAACTCCCCTCGGTCACCACCAGAAGAACCATCTGTCCACCCATGTCCGGAACATCAATCGCCCAGGGAGCTGACAGTTCAGGATTGCAGTAGAAGGTTCCCGTGAGCCGCAGAAGATGCAACACATCGCCAAGCGGGGCAAAATCCAGCGAAGGCGAGGATTGGTCAGCTTGCAAGACCGGGCTCGGCAAGGACATCAGAAACTCCCTCTTGAACGCTGGTCACCTGCCCAGAAATCTGGACGATCTGCAAGTTTTCTTATTCTTTATATCATAGATCATCTGGCACTCGTATCAGATCCTGGTTTCCAGTTCAAACGAACCGGAGACAGCCAATGAACACCCTGAGCAAAAAAGCCGCCCTCGCCCTGTCCGCCCTGACCTTTCTGGTGATCGGCTCCCTGATCGTCTTTGCGCCGGAGCTTCTGTTTTCTTCAAACGGAATAACCCTCAATCCTTCCGCGGCGATGATGAGCGAGGTTCGCTCACCCGGCGTCCTCATCTTGCTGGCGTGTTTCGCCGCTTCGATGGGTCTTTTCTACCGTTCGTGGGAGACAATCGGATTGCTGGTGTCCGCCGCCTTACTGCTTGGCTATGGCACAGGCCGGCTTGTCAGCCTGGCCCTCGACGGCATGCCCCCTGCACCACTTGTCGCCGCGACCGCAGTGGAGTTGGGACTTGGCTGCTGGTGTGCCGCTCACCTGCTTGTCAGCAGGGCAAATACCCCTTTGCACGCATAAAAAGAAAGCCGGTGCGGGTCGAAACCCTGCACCGGCTATCCTTCAGACCGCCCCGGAGGGGGTGGATGTCGGGCGGCCCGAAACCTTCTGGATTACTCCGCCGCGACAGACGCTTCTGCCAAGGTGGGATAATCCGTGTAGCCTTTTTCGCTGCCGCCATAGAGCGTATCGGTATCCAGCGCGTTCAGCGGAGCATTCTTCTCCAGCCGCTCGACCAGATCCGGATTGGAAATGAACGGACGGCCGAACGCGACCAGATCGACTGCGCCTGTTTCCACTGCCTCGATTGCGGAAGCACGGTCGTAACCGTTGTTGCCCATATGGGCGCCGTCGAAGAGTGCGTAGAGAGCTGACAAATCACCACCGTCCGGGATATCGCGCGGACCACCGGTCTGGCCTTCAACCAGATGCAGGTAGGCAAGACCATAGCCGTTGAGCAATTTGATCGCGTGCGAGAAGGTCGCTTGCGGATTGCTGTCGGCAATGTCGTTGGCGCTGGAGAACGGGCTCAGCCTGATGCCGACCCGGTCACCACCCAGCACACCAACAACGGCATCCATGACTTCCTTCAGGAAGCGGGTCCGGTTCTCGATGGATCCGCCGTAGGCATCGTCACGCTTGTTGGAGCCGTCGCGCAGGAACTGGTCGATCAGATAACCGTTGGCAGCGTGCACCTCGACACCGTCGAAGCCAGCTTTCTTCGCGTTTTCGGCGGCTTTTCTATAGTCCTCGACAATGCCCGGGATCTCGCTGGCGTCCAGCGCACGCGGTGTCGGCGTATCGACGAATTGCGTTCCGTCAAACGTCTTGGATTTTGCAGCAATTGCAGAAGGAGCCACCGGATCTGCGCCACCCGGCTGGAGAACCGGATGCGAAATACGGCCGACATGCCAGAGCTGGATGACAATCTTGCCACCTTTTGCATGAACCGCATCAGTGACTTTCTTCCAGCCCGCGACCTGCGCATCTGAATAGATGCCCGGCGTCCATGCATATCCCTTGCCCTGCGGCGAGATCTGCGAGGCCTCGGTGATGATCAATCCTGCTCCGGCACGCTGATCGTAATATTTCACTGTCAGATCATGCGGTGCATCGTCTTCGTGCCGGGCCCGGTTGCGGGTCAACGGTGCCATCACGATACGGTTCTTCAGTTCGATTGCCCCTGCCTTTGCGGGCGAAAACAGTTTTGCTTCTGACATGTTCTTCTTTCCTTTTGAAGTTTGTCTGCTTCACTATTTCTGGACTAAACAGTCCAATATTATGCGCACAACTCCGTGGTTCTTCATGAACGCTTCCACACCGCCCGGGCGATTATGGCATCAGGACGGTCCGTGCCTGCTTCAGGGTTCTGGCAATCCGCTCTGCCGGAACTCCAGCCTTGCGCAGCGCCAGAGTTCCAATGGCAAGCGATGAATAGGCGCTCGCCCTATCCCGGACAGCATCCGGGTTGTCCGGGTCGATCGCCCTGGCAAAGAGGTCTTCGATGTTTTCCAGGTGACGACGGCCAATCTCGGCAACCTTGTCGTCATGGGGGGCAAGTTCGGTGATGCAATTGACCAGAAGGCAACCCCTTGGGCCCCCTTTCGGATCGGACAAAGCCTGCATCATCGCGTCCACCGCGTCATCTTCAGCGGTTTCGGCAACTTCCTTCAGGCCACGGATTCCATTTTTGGAATAATGCTCCAGAGCTCGCAAAAACAGCGTCTGCTTGCAGCCGAAAGTCGCGTAGAAACTGGAACGGCTAAGCCCCATTGCCTTGGTGAGATCGTCCAGAGAAGTCGCTTCAAAGCCCTTCTGCCAGAAAACATGCATGGCCGCCTCAAGCGCCGCGGCTTCATCGAAGCTGCGCGGCCTGCCCGGACCTGACGTGCGTTTTTCCGAGCCGGAAATATGGACCTCTGCGTTTCTCATGCCTCTGATATGGACTACGCAGTCCAGAATGCAAGAGGAGCAAGTCCGATTTCTGGACTGATCGTTTCAGATTATCCCGATACCTGGTCTGTGCAGGATAAAATTACATACGGCACGAACCGGCATAGGCATCGCCGACATCGTCGAAGACCCGGGCAACGGCTTCCATCTCATAGAGTTTGCTGGTGCGCCGGACCCCTTCCACAATATAGAAATCCTGAATGGGAAACTGGTTGGAATTGAAGCGGAAGTCGCCTCGAACGCTTTCAAAGGGAGCCGCACTGATAGCCGAGATCAACGCTTCCTGGTCCTTGATGCCCCCGGTCAGTTCCAGGGCAAAATGGATCAGCTTGGCAGCATCATAGCCCTGCGCAGCGTAGACCGAGGGCTCGTACTTGTAGGCCTTACTGAACTCCCGCACGAACCTCTTGTTGGCCGGATTATCAAGGTTTGGCGCCCAATGAGATGCGCTGTAAAGTCCCTCAGCCATCTCCGCCGTATAGGGTAGCGTGACGGCATTGACCGTGTCGGACGAGAGAAACGGTACAATACCCTTCAGCCCGGAAGTGTGGAACTGTTTCACCAGTTCCACCCCCATGCCGCCCGGCATAAAGGTGAAAATCGCATCCGGTTCTATTTCCTCGATCTGCTTGAATTCATCCGAGAAATCGGTCTGACCCAGTTTCGGGAACAGTTCGCGGGCGATCTGTCCCTTGAAATGGCGGCGGAACGCGGCAACGGCATCCCGGGCAGCTTCATAGTCCGGAGCGATCGTGACGACGTCCTGGTACCCTTTGAGACTGGCGTAACGCCCCATCGTCTCGTGGACCTGATCGTCCTGTGACGCGGTGGAGAAGAAATAACGGCTGCAATTGCGCCCGGCGATCGGCGCAGGCCCGGAATGCGTTCCGATAAACAAGGTCTTCGACCGCACGATAGGATCGTGCACAGCAAGCATCACCTTGGAGAAATTGACGCCGACGATGAGATCGACGCCATTTTCCTCGATCAGTTTCGTTGTCTGCTCCAGCGCGTTGTCCGGATCCAGCTTGTCATCAACCACGATCACATTGGTGGGCAAGCCACCAAGCGCGCCATTGGATTGCTCGACGGCCAGCATGAAACCGTCGCGCATATGTTCACCGTAGACGGCCGCCGGGCCGGACAGTGTCGCCAACAGACCGATCTTCAATTCCTGCACATCCTGCGCGGCCGCCGAGTGGCACGTGAGCGCCATTCCAGCAGCAACGCCCGCCGCCAATCCGACCGTTCGAGAGATGAGGTTAGAGATCCAGCGCGTCATGATCTTTTTTGCCCGTCGTTTCTGGCTTCGCCTTTCGCCCTGCCCGGGCGAAATGCCCGCCGTTCATTCTACTGGCAGGCCGTTTGCGCGCAGTTTGTCAGAGACAGGTTAGGCTTTTGCAAACGCACATCCATTTGGCCCCGCAAGACCACAGACCCGTCACATTTCATGCAAAATTCCCTACTGCCGCCGCAATCCGGCCTGCGTGCCGACGCATTAACGAAGATTAATGTTCCGGTACCCAGATATGGCAACCGCTCCGAGCGTGCCCGAACCGCAAAACCAGGAGGGCCACATGTATTCCGTCACCGCGCCAGCCAACACTTGCGACTTCCCCGAAGGCCACGATCCGGACAATGCACCTCAAAAGAACGAGCTGAAGCTCGTCGTTCCCAACGATCCGTCCAAGGACGATGAAACCCCTCTTAGCGAAACCGAAGTTCACACAGTGGCGGCAGACACAGGTTCTGACGCCAGCACACTTGCCGCCAAGATCCTTCAGATGCATGCAACCGCCGACGAACTGAAGCCGACAGCCTCCCGCCGCCCAACGCTGACAGGTGCAACGGACGAAGCCGGCTTTGATATGCCAGGCGTGTTGCGCACTCCGGTACGAGGCTCCCGGAATATCGGTCTTCAGCCTGAACAAGTCCCCGCACCTGCAGCCGCTTCCAAAGCGGCAGCCAATTTCCGGCATGGTCCGAGTTTCAGAACACTGCTGGTCAGTACACTTGTGATTGTCGGCGTCGGCGCAGGAGCAATCTATTTGAGCCTGAGCGACCTGCTGGCCGGCAAAGAGGCAGACAGCCGCACGGTCCAGACCCAGCAGATCAATACCGAACCGACGATCGAGAGCCTTATTGCCGGCGCAGATCCCGAATACCAGGGCAGGACGGATCTGACCGCAACACCGACCGCAAGCGCAGAGCAGGTAAAGTCGGCCAAGGACCGTATCCGCGAGGTATTCGCCTCAAGGTCGATAGCGTCCACTGCACCTGAAGACCATTCCAACCCGCTGGGTCATGACACCAACAAGGTTGCCGACGACAAGATCCAGTCGCGACTTGCTCCAGCTCAGCCCGCCCCCGTCAGAACCAATAGCCAATCGGCACGCGGCACCACCAATACGCTCGTTGCCAGCGCTGCTGCCGCAGTGCCGGAGACCGACGAAAGTCCGGTATCGGATGCATCGCCGCTGGGAGCTGACATTCCGGCCGTCACGGCACCTGACACCGACACTGCATCCACCTCTACTCCGGAAACCAGCGCCGCTGCGTCGGACTTTCCTCTTTCGGCAAAAATCAAGTCATCGGTGAACCTGCGTGAAGCGCAGAACAAGGATGCGACGGTTCTGGCCGTCATCCCGGCTGGAGCCGAGGTTCGTTTCAACACGTGCGGCAACTGGTGGTGTGGTGTTCAGTATGACGGCAAGACCGGCTACGTAGGTGAAAGTTTCCTGGAACCCCAGCAGCAGCCATGAGTAAAACCTGCATTTGCCAGGTAGAGCCTTGTTAAGTGTCGAAGCGTAATATCCCGTCGATTTAAGTTCGCCCTGCAGACCGCGGGGACAGTTGCATCGACGGGCGCAATCAGCGGCGCCTGTGTCGATTGCTCTCGATGTCGCAACACTTTCCGGACGGTCTTGGCTCCGGGATTGTTTCGCATTCTCGGTGCACGTCAGGCACTGCAGACAGGAGACGGACCATGGCAAACCGTGCAGCCCTCAGCCTCAGCGCTTCCCTTCTCTTCACTTTCCCGGCCGCAATCACGCAAGCTCAGGCGGATGGAACCGATTGCACAGTCTATGCGACCGACTATGCCAACGCCCGGATGGGCAGCGGTGATGTCGTCGGAGATGCTGTTTCCGGCGGCATGGCCGGAGCGGTTGTTGGTGGCGAATGGCGCGGGGCATCGGGCGCTTATCGTGGCGCCCGCGCCGGTGCAGCGCTTGGCGTCCTGGACAACATGGGCTCTATGCCCGGCGGTTGGCAGGCCCTTTACGACATGGCCTACCAGATGTGCCAGCAGCAGACCTCGGGGGTAAACGCCCCCTATTACCAGTCCCCCAGCGTCGGAACGTCTTCCTCCGACTGTCGTTCTTCAGCCAGCGTCAACGCGCCGCTGAAAAGATCCCCGAACGGCGGCATTATGGTCGGCTCTGATTTCGGCAATTGCCGTTAGCACCGCAGCTTGCTGCCAAAGACTTGGTGGAAGAGCCTTCAGCTCGCCCAGCCGACGGGTTGACGTTACAGGCGAAGCACAGTCAACTATGGCCGATTTTTAAAGGCTCCGGCCTGCCTTTGCGCCCAACGACAGGATTTTTCATGACACTCCGCTTCTCCCCGAAAATCGCTGCCACCGCCCTCGCCGGTTTCTGGCTCGCCACCGCGCCTGCTCAGGCGCAGCAGTGTGGCGGCGACTTCCGGCAGTTCCTTGCAGGCGTGAAACAGGAAGCGATTGCCAAGGGCCTTTCCGCGAATGCGGCAGACCAGACCCTGGCGGGCGCACAGGTCGACCGCAAGGTGCTGTCGCGCGATCGGGCGCAGGGTGTCTTCAAGATGACCTTCCTGGACTTTTCCAAGCGGGTCATCTCCGGCTACCGGATGAAAAACGGCGCCGCGAACATGAAGAAATACGCGAGCGTGTTCCAGCGTACCGAATCCGAATATGGCGTTCCGGCACCTGTCATTACCGCTTTCTGGGCGCTTGAAACGGATTTCGGCGCGGTTCAGGGCGATTTCAACACCGTCAACGCACTGGCCACGCTCGCTCATGATTGCCGCCGCCCGGAACTGTTCCGGCCGCAACTGATCGCTGCCATCGAGATGGTCCAGCACGGTGATCTTGATCCGCGCAGCACCACCGGCGCCTGGGCAGGTGAGATCGGTATGGTTCAGATGCTGCCGGAAGACATCATCAAGTTCGGCCGCGACGGCGATGGTGACGGGCACGTGAAGCTGAAGGAAAGTGCCGCCGATGCCATTCTGACCGCCGGTGCCTTCATCCAGCATCTGGGCTGGCGCCGCGGCGAACCCTGGCTGCAGGAGGTCAAGGTACCGCAGAACCTCAACTGGGCCGAAAGCGGGCTCGACAAGACCAAGACCGGTGCCCAGTGGGCTGCTCTAGGCGTGCAGCCGCGCTGGGGTCAGATTTCCGGCAACCTGCCCGCTTCGCTGCTCCTGCCTCAGGGCCGCAAGGGGCCGGCATTCCTCGCCTATCCGAATTACAACATCTATCTGGAATGGAACCAGTCGTTCGTCTACACGACCACTGCCGCCTATTTCGCGACAAGGCTCGCCGGCGCACCGGTCTACACGGAAGGCAACCCGGACCTTGGCCTGGACGACGCCCAGATGAAGCAACTTCAGTCGAAGCTATCCAGCATGGGTTATGACGTCGGCAAGATCGACGGCATCCTCGGTTCCGGCACCCGAAATGCCGTGCAACAGGTGCAGCAGAAGCTTGGCATGCCGGCCGATGCCTGGCCGACACCTGAACTGCTGAACCGTCTCTGAGGTCCAAAATCAGAAGACCGCTAATTGCTGCGGTTCTGGACGACACATTGGCAAATGCGCAAAAAGCCCGGAGCCTTGCGAAGCTCCGGGCTTTTTATTGTCGTGACAAGCTTAACTCAGTTGCTGCCGCTCATGCCGGCTTTCAGCTTTTCCTCAATCGCCATCAGATTGAAGGATCCAGGTGTCTGGCTCGGCGGATAGTCCTGCATGGTTTGCAGGAACCTTGAGGCCAGGGCCTGGATCGGAACGATCACGAACGCACGGTCAAGCAACCAATCAAAGTAGATGTTGGCGTTGTGCTGCGCCTTTTCGAAAGGATCCCGGCGCAGGTTGAAGATCGCCGGAACACGGAGTTCGGTGAAGGGCTCCTGCCAGACGCCGAAGGCCTGACCACGGTTTTCCAGGAAAACGACCTTCCAGTCGTCGTACCGGGCAGCAACCACCTGACCATCGTCATTCACGTACCAGAATTCATGACGCGGCGAGGCATCCGTCTCGCCTTTCAGATAGGCGTTGAGGTCGTAACCATCGATGTAGTTACGGTAAGTCCGGCCACCGAGTTCAACACCTTCAAGAAGCTGTTCCTTGATATCCGTCGCCCCTGCAATCGCAGCGAAGGTCGGCAGCCAGTCTTCGTGGGCAACGATACCGTTCAGCGTCACGTTTTCCTGGAAGACGCCGGGCCAGCGAACAAAGGTCGGCACACGGTAAGCACCTTCCCAGTTGGAATTCTTTTCGCTCCGGAACGGCGTCGTGCCGGCATCCGGCCAGGTGTTGAAATGCGGGCCGTTGTCAGTCGAATACATCACCACCGTGTTATCGGCGATGCCGAGTTCGTCCAACAGGTCCAGCAGCTCGCCGACATGCATGTCATGCTCGACCATGCCGTCGTGATAGGTATCCCCGCTCGGACCGGCAATCCCTGTGTGCTCCTCCTTCACATGTGTGCGGAAATGCATGCGGGTTCCGTTCCACCAGACAAAGAAGGGAACGCCCTCTTCCACCGCTTCGCGGATAAAACGCTTGGCTTCGGCGAGCGACTCCTCATCCACGGTTTCCATGCGCTTCTTGGTAAGTGGACCAGTGTCCTCGATCTTCTGCGTTCCGTCTGCATTGGCCCAGGTATGAAGCACACCGCGCGGACCGAACTGTTCACGGAAGGTCTTGCCGTTCGCCAGAACCATATCACCCGGATAGTCCCGGTTTTCCGGCTCTTCTTCGGCATTCAGATGATAGAGATTGCCGAAGAACTCATCGAAACCGTGGTTTGTCGGCAGATGTTCGTCCAGGTCACCCTGGTGGTTCTTGCCGAATTGGCCGGTCTTGTAACCTTGTGCCTTCAGAACGGTCGCCATGGTGACGTCGGTTTCCTGCCAGCCTTGCTCTGCTCCCGGCAGGCCAACCTTGGTCATGCCTGTGCGGACAGGTACATTGCCACCGATGAAGGCAGCGCGTCCGGCCGTACAGCTTTGCTGGGCATAATAGTCGGTAAAGGCAACGCCTTCTTGCGCAATCCGGTCAATGTTGGGCGTGCGGTAGCCCATCATGCCACGGTTGTTGTGGCTGATGTTCCAGGTGCCGATATCATCCCCCCAAATAGCGAGAATATTCGGCTTCTGCGCTTCCTGCGCCAGACTTGTCTGGGATGTTACGGCAAAAGCTGCCGCAAGTCCGAGAACCACCGCGCTCAGACGCGGCAACATGCGAAAATGGCTCATGAAAACTCCCACCTGAATGGTTGCTTGGACTGCGCGTTCAGATTGCAGATGCATTTTCACCCCATCTGACAGGCAGTCTACAGTTACCTTAGGTAAGTTTTCCAATCTGGCAAGGAATTTTCATTATTTTACATAATGTTCGCATTCCCAAAGGTATTGACAATCGGCCCAGGCTTTATCAATCAATGGGTGTATCGGACAAAGAGGCAGTGCGCGGTGCCCCGCGCTTATTCGACCTTGTTCTTGTTTGCACCCGGCTTGTCTTCGGCAACCGTTGCCACACCGTCATCACCGAGCAGGAAAACAGCCAGGATCTTGGCCGGCCCTTCGCCGGTGTTCTGCCCTCTGTGGGTAACATCCATCGCTTCCAGAAGACCGTCACCGGTACGGTAGACCTTCTTGCCAAGTTCCTCGTAAGTGACGGTAATCTCGCCTTCCAGAATGTAGGCAAAGAGCGGCGCATGATGCTGGTGCCACTGTGTCTCCTCGCCCGGCTCCATGGTGATCTCGATGGCCTTTAGCGAAGGGTTCGATTGCGGAAAGGCGACCTTTTCACCGGCAACTGTCGTATCTCCGGAAAACACGTCCCGCACCGTCGAATAAGGCGTTTGAGCAGCAGCTTCTTCATCCTGCGCGGCTTTGGACCCCGGCTTGGCATGCGGCTTGGAGGGCGCGGGCTTGCCGTCAGGCGTGATCGACTTGTCTGCCGACAAGACAGGCGACGCACAAAGAGCGCCGCTCAGAACCGCGATGAAAGCAAAGCTGGACAGCTTCATGATAAGTCCCCGGTTATTCACTTGCTTGGGTGGCTGGGCCAAAACGACGGCTTGGCTATCATCAAAATGTGCTTGCATTGTGCCTGACGATTGAAGGCACAACAATATTCTCACAATGACTTGAACAACTTATCACACACCAAAGCGCATTCAGCCATTCGGGTGTAGAGAAGCATCGTCATACCCCAACCATAAACACACCAAATATTTTTACTGCTCTCTGAAACATATACTTAAAACTATCAATGTTCTTTTCTCCTATCATCTGGCGAAATACTTATTTAATCCAAGCCCCATACCATCAGAGAACTCACTTCAGACATGTTGAGGCTCTCATGAGATTCGGAATTTCCCGCAAGCTGGCGCTGGTATTTGGTGCCCTGGTTCTGGTTTCCCTGTCCATGGGGTTCTTCTCCTACAGTCTCATGAAAAGTGTCGCGAGCGAAGGGGAACACCTGGGAGCAGAATTGGCGCCGCTTGGGGATGCCGCGATGGAGATCAAGCTCACCGCGACGCATGCGCATTTGCTTTTTGAGGAAATCATGTCCGGTGACGACGGCGAGAGCATCGACGAAGTCTGGAATCTCCTCGACGAAACACGGTTTTACGCGAACGCCATATTAAACGGCGCGAGCAACGAAGAAGGAACCTTCTACCCTTCCCGCTCCCCGGAAGTCCGCGAAAAGATCAAGGAAGTTCTGGCCGCAGTCGGCGAGTTTGTTGCCTCCGCCCAAGGCCGGTACGCTTCCCTCGCAGGCGATCAGGGTGTCGGCAGTTCGGCTGACGAGAAGTTCGATGCGATCTACGACGATCTGGAACAGAAGATCGCTGCAATCTCCGCACCGCTGACAAATGATGCGAAGGCGCAAGCCCTGGCAGGTGAAGCAAGGTTCAGTCTTGCGCATGGACATTTGCTGGTCGCGGAAATCCTGGGCGGTGATGCCGGTGAGGAATTCGCAGAAGCTCTGGGCAGTTTCGAAAACGCCCGGAAAGCGCTTGAAGCCCATCCGGACCTTCAGAAGAGCAAGGACGTTCTCGCCCAGATCGGCGAACTGATCGACCTTGCGAACGTTCGACACCAGGCCATGCTTTCAACCGAGAAAGCCGGCTCGGGAGCCGATGTTGCCTTTGACGAAACCTTCGAACGTTTCATCGCCCTGGCGGATGACGCCGAAACGCTCATTCACCAGGAAATGGATAATGGGTTGTCATCCCTGCGCTCGGCCGCAGAAACGTCCAATGCACTTCAGGTCGGCGGCACGCTGGTGCTTACGCTATTTGCGGCAACAGCCTGGTTCTATTTCAGCCGCACTATCGGTCACCGCGCACGGCAGCTTTCCGAAAATGCCAACCTGCTGGCATCAGGCCAGCTTGAAATCGAGCGACCGACCTGGCGGGCAGCAGATGAGCTGGGCCAGCTCCGCGACACGCTGGACGTCTTCCAGGGCTCTCTGGTTGAACAACGCCAGTTGGCAGAAGAAGTCGACCGGCAGCGCGAGGTCCAGGCAGCAGACCGCAAGAAGCTGATGCACAGGCTTGCAGAAGATTTCCGTGCCAGCACCGAAGCGGTCCTCGCGGCTCTCGACAATGCCACAGAGGGTCTGCAGGTTGCCGTTGATATGTCCACCAAGGCCGCCGAGGACTCCGGCTCAATCGTGCAATCGACCACTCACGCCGCGGACAATGCATCCGGCAAGGTCGATACGGTTGCCGCCGCCGCAGAAGAGCTTACCGCCTCCATTGCGGACATCAGCAGACAGGTGGAAGCGACCGCGTCCGTGGTTGCCTCGGCCACCGGCCAGGCCAGCTTGACCAACGAGAAGATTTCAAACCTGGCCGACGCAGCCGACAAGATTGGCGAAGTTGTCGTTCTTATCCAGGCTATCGCCGAGCAGACGAACCTGCTTGCACTGAACGCAACCATCGAAGCGGCGCGGGCCGGTGAAGCAGGCAAGGGATTTGCGGTGGTCGCGGCGGAAGTGAAAGAGCTGGCGACCCAAACCTCAAAGGCGACCGAGGAAATCGGCGGGCAGATTGCAGCCATTCAATCGGAAACCAGAGAGGCTGTGCTCGCAATCGAACAAATTTCAACGACCATGACAGAAGTCGACACCCATACGACAACGATTTCCGCCGCTGTTTCACAGCAGGGCTCGGCAACAACCGAGATTGCCGCAAACGCGCAGGAAACGTCTTCAGATACCAGCGTCGTCTCCCGCAACATGATGCAGATGCAGGAAGCCATTCAGGCGCTTGTTCAATCCTCGGACCAGCTCCGAGGGTCTTCTTCCTCCGTTCAGGATCAATCGACCAATCTCAGGAAATCTCTGGACGACTTCCTCGCCCGCCTGGATGCAGCCTGATGGTTTCAGCAACGTGTTGGCTGGTGGCAGGTCAGCCGCCAGCCAACCAAATCGCCTCTCCTAATGCTTCAGCGCATCGCCTGACCTTGCGTACGGCTTGGTACTCTTGAACTTTACGAGAGGCGATCTCCCCTCGCTCGCCGGTAAAAATGGCATTGCACGATGAGTGCTGCTTTGAACGTTTATCCAAGCAAAGATCTAAGCTTGGGCGATATCTCCACCTCGATCACTGTCGTCCCCCTGTGCGCAAGCGCCGCGGAAAGAGACGCCCTGAATTCGTCAGCGGTTTTCACCTTCGCAGTCTTTGCGCCATATCCACGCCCAAGTGCCTCAATATCAAGCCCGGGAAGATCAAGCCCCGGAACGTTCGGCGTTTCCTCCAGGATCGCGAACTCCTTCAGGATCGCATATTGACTGTTGCGCATGGCAACGAAGACCACATGCGCTTCCTCCTGCACGCCGGTGTATATGCTCTGCACCGAATACTGGAACGAGCCGTCGCCGATCACGGCGATTACGGGCCTATTGCGTCCGCTCGTTTCCTCGGCAATCGCAAGACCGACAGCGGCCGGCATGTCCCAGCCGAGACCTCCGGATGCAAAAGTGTAGAACGTGTCCGGCTTGTCGATCGGAATTTGTCGCTCCAGCTCGATGACGTTGGATGGAGATTCTTCAACCAGCACGAAATCTGAGGGCGCAGCCTCCCGGATCAAGCTGTAGACTGCATCCGGCGTCAGTGGCAGGGCCGAATAGTCGGGTACCGGCGCCGGATCCTTTTGGTAGGGATTGGGCTTTTCCTCACGTCGATCCAGCTGAGGCAGGATTGCCTGAAGGAAAAGCCTGCTGTCCGAGACGAGGCTGTCGCCAACCGGTGCCTTGGCCGCCATGTCCGGATCGTCGGTGATTTGCAGCAGCTTTGTTCCTGCCGGAAGGTAGTCTCCCGCGACATATGGATAGTAGCGAAAAACCGGCGCTCCAACTGTGATGACGAGGTCGTGCCCCTCGAGCCGCTTGCAGATGGGGCCGATGGCCGAAGGCAATGTGCCGGCGTGGAGCCGATGACTTTCCGGAAAAGGCGTGCGTTCCGCGAAAGGAGCCGTCAGAACCGGGGCAGACAGCGCTTCTGCGAACGCGATCCCTTCGTCCCAGGCTTCTGACCGGGCAATGTCCGAGCCGTAGACCAGAACCGGAGTTTTTGCTGCGTTGATACGCTCAGCGAAATCTTTGATTCTTGCCGGGTCGGCGGCCGAGCGCAGAGACACGGAACGGACTTCTGCGGGTCCTTCCATTTCCTTGTCCCAGTCGTCCAGCGGGAGCGATAGAAACACCGGCCCGCTCGGCTGCTGGATCGCTGCTGCGTAGGCCCGCATGAATGCGGCCGGAACGTCCTGGGCCCTTGCCGGTTCATAACTCCACTTCACCCATGGCTGGGGCAAAAGCGTCGCATTGATGTTGGTAAGAAGCGGCTCGAGCAGCAGCATGTCTCGGGTCTGCTGTCCGGCGGTCAGAATGAGTGGTGTCTTGTTCTGGTAGGCGGTCAGGATGCAGCCCATCGCGTTACCGAGGCCTGCTCCTGTATGGACATTCACAATGACAGGTTTGCGCAGTCCCTGCGCCAGGCCGTCAGCGATACCGACGACGCTGGCTTCCTGCAATGAAAGCACGTAGCGGAAGTCGTCCGGAAAATTCTTCAGAAAGGTTTCTTCAGTGGACCCGGGATTGCCGACGATAGTTGTCAAGCCGAGCTTGCGAAGCAGATCGAAGGTAACGTCTTTTACAGTCGGCATATTATCCTCCGCTGGACGCTGGAACCAAAGGTCCCAGCGTCACAAAACAAGAAAACCACCTCTACTTCTTAAATTTCTCGGAAAAAGACTAAACCTCTACATCCAAGTGAGACAAGCAAAGATTGCTTCCCTCGGCAGCCCCCGTCAGACGTCAATCGGTTCACCGGGTTTTGGCTTTGCCACCTTGTCGCGATCGCCGCCCATTGCCTGAAGGAACGTATCCGCCGTCTGGTCGATGATCGGGAACGAGCCGTAATGGCAGGGAATGATCGTATCGAAGTTGAAGAAACGGGTGCAGGCGAGCGCTGCCGTCTTGCCACCCATCGTGAAGCGGTCTCCGATGGGAACAAGCCCGATTTTCGGCTGGTAGATCTCGTCGATCAGAGCCATGTCGGAGAAGATGTCGGTATCTCCCAGATGATAGAGCGTCTTTTCTCCAGGGGCTTCGATGATGACACCATGTGGATTGCCCAGATAGACGGCCTCACCGCCAGCCTGGAAGGACGACGAGTGATCGGCGCGCGTCAGCGCGACGCTGAACGGGCCAGCGTTCACCTTGCCGCCGGAATTCATGGGACTGATATTCTCGATCCCCTGCCGGTTGGCCCACATGCAGATTTCAAAATTGGACGTCAGCTGCGCGCCGGTTTTTTTCAGGATGTCGACGGCGTCACCGATGTGATCGTTGTGACCATGGGTCAGGATGACATGCGTTACGCCATCTGACGCCTGATCGACTGACAGGTTCTCGGGAAAAGACGGATTTCCGGTAAAGAACGGATCGAACAGGATGGATGCTCCTTCAATCTCGATCTTGAAGGCGGAATGGCCATACCAGGTCAGTTTCATCGCGGTCTCCTAATTCGACGACAGGTATTCGGGACCCTATCAGCGGCAGCCGGTCCGCAACAAGCTGAATGCGTTCAATCTGCCTTGCAGGGCACGGTCTCGTTATCGATATTTTTGACAGTGCACCTGTGCAATTATGGCAACGCCTTGATTATTTCAACAACCAGAGCTGGTTTCTCCTTCTACTTCAACGCAAGATGACGTTGGGGATTCGAGAGACTTTGGAGCAGTGCCGATGCGATTGCGTTCGAAACGTGCCTGGCTGGACGTCATCTGCCCGGCAGCTCTGCTCTTCAGCAGCCTTTCGACATCCGCCCTTGCCGCCAATTGCAAAAATGATGGCGGCCTGCTTTTTCTGGGAACCAACAAATCCGATAGCCGTTCGATCTGGATTTCGGGAACGGTCGCAGGAGGTTACCGACTGGACGCCGCTCAGGGTAACCAGACTGTCGACACCTGGTCCCGCTCCAGCACCGGCCTGCATTTATCAACTTCTCCGGTCGTTTCGAACGGAAACGGTGGCACGCACAAGCTTTACAGTGTCGACGGCGGTTCCGATTGTCTTATCGATACGCAGAACCAGAAACGCGATTTCCAGCTGCCCGACAACATCAAGCCGCCAAGCCTGGTAAAGCCTCCAATCGGCAGGCTGTTTCCGGATTTTGGACGGCCGGTACCACCGATCGCGGTCCTTCCTCCCAGCGGAGTGATGCCCGGGCTGCCAGGTCCTATTTCGCCACCATCTAGTGGCGTTACTCCGCCAATAGGGGCGCTGCCACCGGCCGGACTTTCACCCGGACGCCCCGGAACAGCCACACCACCAATCGGCATTGTGCGGCCTTCGGGCGTTTTGCCAGGGGCACCTGGAGGGGTAACACCTCCCATTGGCACGCTTCCTCCATCCGGTGGTCTCCCCGGCTCTCCTGGAGCGCCAGGCACGGTCACGCCACCAATCGGAACCCTGCCGCCCGGCAGCCGCAATCCAAATCAACCTGCCCTTCCGGCCGGCTTTGTGCCGGTCAGGCGCGCTGATGGTCAGGTGATCAGTTACTGCGTCGATCCACGATCAGCCGAGGAGACACGGACTGACAATACACAGACGTTCTGCACCCGCGAACAACTGCTGGCCGCCGGGCGTCTGCAGACGCAGGACGAAGTTCCAATCACACCGGGCCGGGATCTGATCGAACCGACACTCTGGAATGCCTGGAGCACGGTAACCGGGGTCTACAGCGACGACCGTCGTTTCGGCAGGGACTTTCAGACACTCAGCGGGACCGCGGCATTCGGTGCCGACCGCAAGCTGACTGAAGATATCGTCGGCGGTGTTTCCGTGACCTTTGAAACCATCGACACCGACGGCTTCAATTCCAACCTGACAATCGACACCCAGGGCTTTGAGATCGGCCCCTATGTTGCCGCACGAATTTCTCAGCACTGGGCGGTTGATGGCTCGCTGAGCTATGGCTTTTCAAACAGTCAGTCGGATATCTCGGTTTTGAGCGGCGAATACAACACCCACGAACTCGGCGCGACTTTCAGTGTTCACGGTCAATACGCGTTGAGCGAGATCCAGGTACGCCCCAAGGCGACCGTAACCTTCAACCGCGTGTTTTCCGATGGTTACGATCTGAACGGGACGATACTCAACCGGGCCATAAGCGTTCCCATCTCGGGCAATGCCGCCTCTCTGGGTACAATTGAACTGACGACCGAATTCAGCCGTCAATTTACCTTGCAGGACGGGCTTCTGATCCAGCCCTATGTGGAAGCAGGTGCGGTCTACGAATATTTGCGACCGAACGACGGCAAGATCCTCGATGATGAACTGAACTTTGTCACCGCATCAGCCTGGAGCTTTACACTGCGCGGCGGGGCGACTGCCCTGATTGCGGAGAACGTGACGCTTGATGCAAAGGGAGGCTATCTCAGCCTGGGCCAGAACGGGCTGGACGTTTGGGAAGGGCAACTTCGTGTTGCCATCGGGTTCTGAGTGAAAATCGAACTGGCGTTTTCCATGGCTCGCTGGTAAAGCCGCCGAATGGCAAATGACACCGCACTTTCCCTGGAAGACTTCATGGCCGCCGTGCCCGACCGCACCCGGCTGATCGGCCTGGATCTTGGCACCAAGACTATTGGTCTGGCGCTTTCTGATCTCGGACGTGGCATCGCCTCTCCCATGGAAACGATCCGGCGCAAGAAGTTCACCCTGGATGCGGAGCAACTCCTGGCCATCTGCGCCAAGCAGGGCGTCGGCGGCATGGTGCTCGGTCTGCCGCTCAACATGGATGGCTCCGAAGGCCCCCGCGTCCAGGCGACCCGCGCCTTCGTGAGAAACCTCTCGCAGAAAACGGACCTGCCGATCACCTATTGGGACGAGCGGCTGTCGACGGCGGCCGTGACGCGCACGCTGCTGGAAGCCGATACGAGCCGTGCGAAACGGGCCGACGTGGTCGACAAGATGGCCGCTGCCTACATCCTGCAGGGCTTTCTGGACCGACTCGGCTTTATGGGCTTAGATAACGGCTGATCCCACCGCTGCAGGGTACGGGCCCTTGTTTCAGGGCCTGTCGAACGCGAAAGCCGAACACATGCTGACCACACTTGCCGCCCTGATGCCGGTCATCCTCGTGATTGCCTCCGGCTACCTGATCGCCCGCACCGGACTGATTACCGGTGAGCAATGGCGTGGTGTCGAACGGCTTGCCTATTATGTCCTGTTTCCGGCGGTGTTGTTCCGCACGATCTCGCAAGCGGATTTCGCCAGTTTTCCGACGCTCAACATGGGCGGTGCCCTGCTCGCCTCCATCTTGTCCATGGCGCTGCTTCTGCTTCTGGCACGCACGACCATCGAGCGTGCCTGGGGCATCGCCGCGCCGCGTTTTACCTCCATTTTCCAGGGAACCTTGCGCTGGAACGCCATGATCGCGCTCGCGATTGCCGACAATGTGGTCGGTGAAACAGGGCTGGCCATGCTTGCGGTCGCAATGGTGTTCATGATCCCCTTGCTCAACGTCGCCAGCATCCTGGTACTGTCGCATTACGCCAGTGGAACGTCACCAAGTGGCGCGAAGATCCTGAAAGACCTGTTCACCAATCCCTTCATCCTCTCGATCGGCGCAGGCGGCATCATGAACGCGGGTGGCATCTCCCTGCCTTTCGTGGTCGACGATACCCTGGAGATTTTCTCCAGGGCCGCGCTCCCCATCGGCATCATCTGCGTCGGAGCCGGGCTGGACCTCGGCTCACTCCGCAGACCGGGACCGGCACTCGCCCTCGGCACCTTTTTGCGTCCGATATTCATGCCGTTGCTTGCCTTTGGCTTTGCCAGTCTTTTCGGCGTTACCGGCCCCGCATTGGTCGTGGTCATCATTGCCAGTTCAGTGCCCTGTGCCAGCAACTCCTACCTGCTCGCCCGCCAGATGGGCGGCGACGCAAAGCTGATGGCCGAGATCATCACGCTTCAGACGCTGGCAGCGACCCTGACGATCCCGCTCGCCCTGCTGCTGGTCACTTGATCAGGCTCTTTGGCAGTGGGCGCTCGCCCAGTTACGCAAAATCGTGCCCGTCATCAATTCGCTTTAGACCGGCACAGTTGCCAAGCCATGTTCAACGCCTGACAGAAACTGGAAATTGCCTATAATTTTCAGAAACTTGTCAGCTGCAACCTACCAGGGTGACAGCAAGCTGCGAGCGGATGAAAACCTGCAGGCTCTTTGCACTATTGCGACAGTATTCTCGCCGAGATTCGGTCGTGATCTTGAGTGGAACACAATAGATTCAATCCTTTGGCAGCACCTGCGCGTGCCGCCGTTGAACCCTCTCCCGTTTACCGCGGCGCAAGCAGCCATATTTTGTCCAGCCGATCAAATATTTAGCAGGTATGTGGACAGCGGGCATGATGTGATTTCCTGACTTGTCGAACCGGGCGTTCCTCCTTATAGGAATGGTCTCGATGACCGCGAGCAACACCCATCGAGACAGCCCTTACCCCCATCGTCATTTGCTGGGCATAGAGGGCCTTCACCCCCACGAAATTCTGGGCCTTCTGGACCGGGCGGAAGAAGCCGTAGAGGTTTCCCGCCAGATCAGCAAACGACGGCTGGTCTTGCAGGGACGAACCCAGATCAACCTCTTTTTCGAGAACTCAACCCGCACCCAAAGTTCTTTTGAACTGGCCGGAAAACGGCTCGGGGCGGATGTGATGAACATGGCAGTGTCCCAGTCGTCTGTGAAAAAGGGCGAGACGCTGATCGATACGGCGGCAACGCTGAACGCCATGCACCCCGACCTTCTGGTGGTTCGCCACCACGCGGCCGGTGCGGTGCATCTTCTGGCGCGCAAGGTCGGCTGCTCCGTGGTCAATGCCGGTGACGGCCCGCATGAACACCCGACACAGGCCCTGCTCGACGCCCTTACCATCCGACGACACAAGGGAAAGATCGCGCGGTTGACCGTGGCCATCTGCGGTGACATCGCCCATTCTCGCGTTGCCCGGTCCAATATCATTCTTTTGAACGCGCTCGGAGCGCGCGTCCGTGTTGTTGCCCCCACTACCCTCCTGCCGTCCGGCATCGCCAAGATGGGCGTCGAGGTCTTCACCAGCATGAAGGAAGGTCTCGAGGGTGCCGACATCGTCATGATGCTGCGCCTGCAGCGCGAGCGCATGAACGGTGCCTTCATTCCATCTGTAAGGGAATATTACCGCTACTACGGACTGGACGCGGAAAAGCTCGCCTATGCCAAGGAAGACGCCCTTGTCATGCATCCGGGGCCGATGAACCGCGGTGTCGAGATCGATGCCTCGATTGCCGATGGTGCCCAAAGCCTTATTCGCGAACAGGTGGAAATGGGCGTTGCCGTGCGCATGGCCGTGCTTGAAGCCCTTGCCGCCAATCTGCCGAACAATTGATCCAGGGGACAAGACACGTGGCTTACGACACACCCAAACCTCTGGTTCTTTCAAACGCCAGAGTGATTGACCCGGCACGCGGCCTGGATGCTCCAGGTTCCGTCATCATCGCGGACGGCACCATTCTCGCCGCCGGGCCGGAAGCTGCCAACCAGGGCTCTCCCTACGGAGCGGAAATTATCGACTGCAAGGGCGCGATCGCATGTCCGGGCCTGATCGACTTCTGCGTCTCCGTCGGAGAACCGGGTGCAGAGCACCGGGAAACGCTCGCCAGTGCCTCCCAGGCTGCCGCAAGCGGCGGCGTGACGACAATTTGCACCATGCCCGATACGGATCCGGTCATTGATGATCCCGCGCTGGTCGATTTCATCCTGCGCCGGGCGCGGGACACGGCCATCGTCAACGTGTTGCCACTGGCCGCCTTGACCAAGGGCCTCAAGGGCGAGGAAATGGCCGAAATCGGCTTGCTGAAGGAAGCGGGAGCCGTTGCCTTCACCAACGGCCACAAGTCGGTCAAGAATGCCCAGGTCATGCGCCGCATGATGACCTATGCCCGCGATTTCGACGCGCTGGTCATCCACCACACGGAAGACCCGGACCTCGCCGGCGGGGTCATGAACGCAGGGCTGAACGCCAGTTGGAAAGGTCTTTCCGGTGTGCCGCGTGAAGCGGAAATCATCATGCTGGAGCGGGACCTGCGCCTGGTTGCCATGTCCAAGGGCAAGTACCACGCAAACCTCATTTCCACCTCCGACAGCGCAGACGTGGTTCGAGCAGGCAAGGCGAAAGGGCTGGACATCACCGCCGGTGTGTCGATCAATCACCTGACCCACAATGAAAACGACATCGGCGCCTATCGAACGTTCTTCAAGATGTCGCCACCACTGCGCGATGAAGACGACCGGCAAGCGATGATCGCGGCTGTTGCCGATGGCACAATCGACATCATCTGCTCCAATCATGACCCGCAGGACGTGGAAACCAAACGGCATCCGTGGGCGGAAGCAGAA
>MDSZ01165814.1_pt1 | contig 23207 bp, 23 predicted proteins | sample 811201 | NCBI WGS metagenome assembly MDSZ01 (sample SAMN05326647, study PRJNA326480) | marine metagenome | isolation source: seawater | place: Indian Ocean: North | collected 2010
TGATATAAATTTAAACATTTTAAAATATATTTAAATTTAACAATATATAAAACTGTAGTAATATCAAAACATTGTGGTGCATCTTGTCTTCTAAAAATTTTTTTATTTGATGATTTTACTGGTTTTATTCTTCCATTTACAATATTTACCATATTAAAATATGGATTTTTTGATGATTTGGTAAGTGAGAAAATAATATCATATGACTTTTTTAATATTTTTTTTATACCTTCCGATATGTCTATTTGACTTCTTAGAGGAGAGGTTATCGGAAGAATAATTAAGTATTCAGGAATATCTTTGATTTTCAACAAGTATTCACAAAAATGTTTCCAGACATTTATTTCTGGAACTTTATCTCCTGAAAGTTTTTTTGGACGAATAAATGGTACATTAACTCTATTTTTTTTGGCTAATTGAATAATTTTTTTTGAATCTGTTGATACAAAAACTTTGGAAATATATTTTGATTTTCGAGCTTGAAAAAAAGTATGCTCTGCTAATGTAATATTTTTAAATTTTAATATATTCTTATTTTTTAAACCTTTTGAATTTTTTCTCGCACAAATTAAACAATAAATTTTCTTTTTCATTTTTTAAAGATATTTTTTAAATTAAATATTTCTTGATTTTTCCATTTTGCTAATTCTATATTTTCTTTATACAAGAGTTCTCTTGTTTTAGTAAATGTATCACCAATAAAATTAAACAGATTAGCAGTACAAATTGCGTTTACTTTGTTATTTAAAAGAATATTTTTAATATGATCTGGTTTTCCTATCCCTCCTTTTAAGATAATTGGACACATGATTTCAAGTTTTTCAATTTCCTCTAAAATCTTCAAATCCATCCCCATTCCAGTCCCATCAAGATCAATTGATTGTAATATTATTTCACCAGCACCGTTATCAATTACTTTTTTTATATGATCTTTTAAATTTAATTTGTCACATAATTTCTTAGATCTATTTTTATAAATCTTAATTTCGTCATCAATCAATTTATAATCAATACACCCAACTATGAATTGTTTCCCAAACTGGGCAGCAATTTCTTGGGGTAATTTATTATCCTCAAAAAAAATGTTATTTAAAAGAATTTTGTCAGCTCCATTTTTTAAGTAATAATCCACATCTTTTAAAGAATTAATTGATCCCCCTAAAGTAATAGGAATAAAGATCCTCTTATTTATCTGTTTTACATCATCAATAAATTTTTCTTTATTAATTTTGTCTGATATATCTAGAATTATTAATTCATCAATACCAGTTGATATATTCTCAAATTTGTAATTTTTAAGTAACCAGTGTATGTCACCAACTTTTTGTTTATTGAAATTTCTGCTCAGAACAAAATAACCGTCCTCATACAAAAGAGAAAAAATCAACCTTTTCATTATAGATCAAAGAAATTTTTTAAAATTTTTAATCCTACAGTTTGACTTTTTTCAGGATGAAACTGTACTCCACAAATCTTTTTATAATTTATAGCTGAAATAAAATTATCATTATGAATTGTATTGGCAATATTGTATTCATAATTATTTTTATTATTAATTTTTTTAACACCATAAGAGTGCGTGAAATAAAAATTTGAATCATTATCTAAATCTTTAAAAAAATTTTTTTTATCAAAATTAAAAATTTTGCAATATCCAACATTTGGTACAAAAAAGTTTTTTTTTTCTTGAAATCGTAATTTTTCTACATATCCATCAAATATAGACAAACCTTCTAACGAACCTTCTTCACTTCCATTCATAAGTATTTGCATACCTACACATATCCCTAAAAAAGATTTTCCTTCTAATATATATTCTTTAATTGAAGACTTTAAATCATATTTTTCTAAAGCAGCAATTAACGAGTCAAATGAACCAACTCCAGGTAATATTAAATGAGTAGTTTTTATTAAATCTGATTTAGAATTTACTAAATTATAATCAATGCCAAGATAATTAATTGCATTTTCTAATGAACTTACATTTCCAACCCCAACATCAATAATGGAAGTTTTCATATTTTTATATAACTTTAAATTTTGGTTCCCAAATTTTTGTATTTGAATTTTTTTGGAACAATTTTTTGTTTACCCATTTATCAATATTGTCGTCAAAATCTTTTCTATCAATTTCATAATAATCGATTATTTTAATAATAGAATTTTCAGGATATTTGCCATCAAATAAATTTACCAAATTAATTCCTTGCTCTCTAGACATTGCTCCTCTTCTTATTTCTATACTAGCATCTTGTGTTGATCTTCCAAATCCAAATTTTAAGTACATTAGATAATAATGTAAATCACATAAAATTTGATCGTTTTGAGCAAAATTTGTGAATGTTCCTTCGTTGTTACGGTCGGAGTCTATTAATCCACAATTTTCTTTTGCCACTAAATAATTTCTATATGGATCCCAATTTTCAAAGTACGACCAATGAGTTAATTGAATTTTATTTTTGAATTTTGGAAAAGAAAAAAAATCCAGATTATATTTTTTGAAGTTGCTCTCATTAAGAATTGTTTCATATCCATCCTCAACATAAATTTTTTTAATATAATCTGCATCAAATAAAAATGTATCTGAGCTCTCCTTTCTACCTCCATATTCTACCTCTCCATCCTCAGCATAAAAAACTAAAGGAATATTAAATCTATCCGCAATGATTGGTGGAATAGTAAAAATTCCTAATAACCAACCCCAATATCCCATTCCCATTTTAAAAAATCCATATTTATTTAAATCTCTCATTAAATTGTAATTAGGATCAATAGAAACTAAATCATAACCGGATTGGCGAAAGTTTTTTAAATTTAGAGTTCCAACTTCTGAAGGTAAATGTGGATTTACTGTTACACACAATGGATTCATTCCATATTTATGTTTTAAATTATACGCAATGTATGAACCGTCCTTGCCACCGCTTACTGGAACTACTACATCAAAATCTTTATTATTACTTCTAAATTTATCAAGTAATTTTTTTAATTCGTCTTCTCTTTTTTTCCAATCAATTTTACCTTTTTCTTCAGACCAAACGCAAGCATTGCACAAGCCACTAGCATCAAAAGTAACTCTTGGTCTTGTAGATGCTGCTAAACATTTTTTACACCAAAATATGTCTTGTTTCATATAATCTTCTTTTTTAAACAAAAACTATATATAGATTATGTGACAAAAAACAAAACTAAATAACAAAAATGATATGAAATATTCAATCTTATTTCTAGGTCGAAAAAGTTGTAATTATACCTCAAAATTAGAGAGGTATTTAAAAAATTTTTCTCATAAATTGATAACAATAAAATCAAAAAAAATTGGTGAAAAGATTAATCCAAAAAGAATTAAAAAAAATAATTTTGATTATGTTATTTGTTTTAGAAGTTTTTTTTTATTAAAAAATAAACTTTTAAATAAAACCAAAATAGCTTCAATAAATTTTCATCCAGGACCACCAAATTATAGAGGTATTGGCTGTATTAATTTTGCATTATTTAATGGAGAGAAAAAATTTGGTACTACCGCTCATCTTATTGATGATAAAATTGATCATGGAAGTATATTAGATATAAGGTACTTTAAATTCAATAAAAGTGATAATCTTAAAAAGTGTTTAGAAAAAACACATAAAAATATGTTCCTACAAACAAAAAAAGTTTTAAATTATCTTTTTAAAAATGCTAAAAACTTAAAAAAATTAGCTAATAAGAATAAAGATAAAAAATGGTCGAAAAAACTTTATAAAAAAAAAGATTTAGACAATTTATATAAAACAAAAAAAAGAATGAACCGAAAACAACTAGAACGATTAAAAAGAGCTACTATCTATAAAAATTTTAAACCAAATATTTTACAATACAAAAATAGAATAAATTAGATGATTCAAATAAATAAAAAATCAAAAAAGGTTTTTAAAATTGCTGAGATAGGAGTCAATCACAATGGCATTTTGAAAAACGCATTAAAGTTAATAGATCACGCAGCAAAATCAGGATTTGATGCAGTCAAGTTTCAAACATTTGATGTAGATACTATGTTGTTAACAGACACTAAATTAGCAAAATATCAAAAAAAAACGAAATTTAAAAATATGAGAGAAATGTTAAAAAAACTTTCTTTAACGGAAGACAATTTTCACAAAATTAAAGCATATTGTAAAAAAAAAAGAATAATTTTCATATCAACACCTTTTGACATTAAAAGTGCAGAATTTTTAAACAAACTTAATGTATCAATTTTTAAAATTGCTTCGAGCGATTTAGATAATTATTTGTTATTAAAAAAAATTAAATCGTTTAAAAAACCAATGATTATTTCTACTGGCATGTCTAATATGAAAGAAATTAAAAATACATTAAATTTTTTAAAACTTCCTAAGGATAAATTAATAATCATGCACTGTATTAGTGAATATCCTACAAAACTTGATGAAAGCCAACTTGGGTTTATTAAAGAATTAAAAAAATTAAAATATCCAATTGGTTTGTCTGATCACACCATGGGTTTTGAATCATCCATTGCATCTACAGCTTTAGGTATAAACATAATTGAAAAGCATATTACTCTTGATAATAAAATGCATGGTCCTGATCACCAAAGTTCTATGCATATAAAGCATCTGACAAAATTTGTAAAAACAATTGACGACATAGTAAAAAGTTTACATATTGGAGAGCGTACGATATCTAAGGATGAAAAAGAAACCTCTAAAGTTGCAAAAAAAGCATTATACTTCAGTAGAAGTTTAAGAAAAAATAAAAAAATAAATTTAAATGATTTAATTTCATTAAGGCCACTTGGAAATGGAATATCACCCTCTCAATATAATTTTTTTATAGGTAGAAAATTAAGAAGGAATATAAAAAAATTTCAAATTTTAAAAAAGAGTGATTTTATTTAATTTTAAGAATTTTTTTTAGTTTCTCATTACCTACATCATCCCAATCTTCATGAATTGGAAAAGCATGCACTTTTTTGTTATGATCTATTGCTTTTTTAATTAAATCTGGCATGTCAATAAATTCAGGTTTTTTAATATAATTGTTAATAATACTAGGATTTATTATATAAATACCTGCATTCACTTTTTTTGATATTGTTGGTTTTTCAATAATCTCCCTTATATTAATTTCATCAGTTTCTAGCACAGCAAATGGAATATTCATTTTATGTGTTTGCAAAGCTATGGTTATGTCTGATTTATTTTTATTATGAGAATTCAGCATTTCCTCAAAATTAAGACTAGTAATAATATCTCCATTCATGACAATCAATGGTAACTTAATTTTATTCCTTAAATAGAATAAACAGCCTGCGGTGCCTAAAGGTTTTTTTTCTCTTATGTAACTTACTTTTAAGTCCCAGTTTTTTTTATCTTTCGCATACTTAGTTATTTTTTGAGATAAATAAAAAACTGATATAAAAATTTTTTTAAAATTATATCTTTTTACATTTTCAATAATTTTATCTAAAATTCTTTCATTACCTATCTTTAATAGAGGCTTTGGTATGATTTTTGTTAATGGTAATAATCTTTTTCCAAAACCCCCAGCCATTATTAAAACTGGGTTTCTGACTTGAGATGATGTACCCAACTCTTTTGAAGATACAATATCTATAACTTTATTTTTTTTATCAACAATTGGTAATTGTAAAATATCATTCCCCTTCATTAATTGTTTAATTTTTCTATGATCAATATTTTTTGGAATTACTAGTGGGTTTTTTGTGGAAACATTTAATGCTTTTGAATTTAAAGCTTTTTCATTTAAAATTGCTCTTCTTATATCTCCATCAGTTAGTAGACCGAGAACATTTTTTTTTTTATTAATGATCACAGCAACTTGTAATTTATTTGAATTTATTGCTTTAATAGCTTGAGATAAAGAGGCATTTTCAGAAATTAACGACTTTTTCCAGTTTTTAATCATTTTGTTAAATTAGTTTTTCATGAAATATTTTTTCTAAACTAAAAGAAGATATTTTATTAACTATTTTTTTACTAGTGTTTTTTTTATAAAATGGATTTTGAAGGTGTAAAAATTTTTTTTTAAATTTCTCATTTGAAATTTTTCTTATATTTTTGATTATTTCCATTTTTTTGAAATTACATGATATTATATTTTTTGTTAGAATTCTTCCTTTCTGTCTATTTCCTATATTTAATGCTGGCAGCTTAAAACTAGATGACTCTAAAATGATTGATGAGGAGTTACCAATAATTCCATTTACATTATTGAGCATCGAAAAATAATCTTTTTTACCCAAAGATTTTTTAATAATTATATTCTTATACTTTTTATATTTCTTTATTATGTCTAAAATTTCATGACTATTAATATCTAAGTTGGGTTGGGATAATATAAAATCATATTTTTTAAAATATTTTAAAGCTTCCATTAGCTGAATAATTTCTACTTTAGTTTTTTTTGGAAAAATTGTATTGGGGTGATATGTAACTAGGAAGGTTTTATTTTTAAATTTTTTGTGAATATTACTTAAATTATTTTGAGATATATTTTCAATGCTTGGTGCACCAAAATTAAAAATTCTATTTGATTTTTCACCTAATTTAATTAGATTTTTTTTATATTCATCATGACAAACAAAATGAATATTGGATAGTCTGGAAATTACATTTCTGTAAATATTGTCTAATGAACCTTGTGTAATCTCTCCTCCATGTAAATGTGCAATAGGTATTTTGAATTGAACACAAGTAATCGCACATGGGAGAAGTTCATACCTATCACCTAATAATACTAATAAGTTTGGCTTATATTTTTGAAAAATTTTTGAGAGTTTTTTTATTATAATAGATTTAGATATTGTAATATTTGTTGCTGTCCGAATTTTAGTTGGATACTTCAATTTAAATATTTTAAGTTTATGATTATCTCTAATTTCCCCAATAGTATTACCAGATTTAAAATCTAAATGTTGTCCCGATGCAATTATGTATGTTTTATATTTTTTTGATTTTGAAAATGAATTTATAACACTTTGAAGTGGGTTATAATCTGCTCTTGAACTTGTAAAAATAAAAATTTTTTTTTTCATTTAAGTTTTTTTATTAAATTATAACTACTTGGAAGAGTTATAATCCTTTTTTCTAAATTTATTGCATTATTTAAATTTGTTTTTTGGGAATTCTTAAATTTTTTCATTTTATGCAATAAACTCCATACAGGTCTAAGTTCTATATTTAAATCTAAACTTTTTTTTAATATTTTTTTTCTTAAATGTTTATATTCTTGATTTATTAAAATAATGTTAAGCCAATTATTACTTTGAGCTGAATTAAGTGATTCAAAAAAAGTTAAGATTTTCATATTTTGAAATTTTTTTTTATAAAAATTTTTCAATAATTGTTTATTTTTTAAAAATACTTTAATTTTATTTAATTGAGAAATCCCAAGAGATGAATTTAAACTAGGTAGCCTATAATTATATCCTATGTCAGCAAATTTTTGTTCAAACGGATGTTTAATTTTCATATTTCTTATTATATTTAAGCCTTTTTTATAATAAGAAAAATTTTTTAATAAAACTGCACCTCCTCCACCTGATGTAATAATTTTATTTCCGTTAAAACTAATTATTCCAAAATCTCCAAATGTTCCAAGATGTTTTTTTTTGTACCAGCTTCCAAGACATTCAGCTGCGTCTTCGACAATTTTAATTTTATAACTTCTTAAAATATTACACAGCTCATCAATTTTACAAGGATTTCCAAAAACATGAGTTATAATTGCCGCTTTAATATATTTTTTTGTTTTATTATTAAAGCATTTATTATTCTTAACTTTACAATTTTGACTTAAAAAGTCTTTAAGTTTTTTTGGATCAATTCCTAAGGTTTCTTTTTCGCAGTCACAAAAGATAGGTTTAGCTTTTAAGTATGAAATTGAATTAATTGATGAAATAAATCCTAGTGTAGATAAAATCACCTCACTTTTTTCATCTACTCCACTTAGAATTAAAGAAACGTGCAAGGCAGATGATCCATTTATGGTAGAAAAGGAATAATTTGATTTACAATATTTCTTTATTTTGTCCTCAAAAATTTTTGTATATTTTCCATATGTTGAAACTTGTGAAGATTTTATAGCTTTATTCACATAATCTAAATCTTTTCTATCAAGACTTGGTTCATGTAATGGTAGTCTATTATCTTTTTTTAATTCTTTTATAATTTTAAAAAAATTATTAATATCTCCATTGGAGATTTTGGCTTTATTCATTTCATGTAAGAAGTATTAATTTTATTTGTATCGTAATTTTCTTTGTACCATTTAATAGTCAAATTCAATGCTTTTACAAAGCCTTTTCTATGAGCAAACTTTGGTTTCCACTTTAAAATTTTATGTGCTTTTTTTGAATTGCAGTTTAATCTCATAACTTCACTGTTTTTTGGTCTAAGTCTTTTTTTATCAATAACAAGTATTGCTTTTGACTTTGTTATTTTTTTAATCAATTTAAATAATTCGATAATCTTTATTTCATAATTACTACCAATATTAATAACTTCCCCTATGCTTTTTTTATTTCCAATTGCTTTTAAATAAGCATGAGTAATATTTTCTATATAATTAAAATCTCTTGTTGTTGACAGGTCGCCTAAATATATTTTTTTTTTATCACTTAAACATTGAACAATGATACTGGGTATCACTGCACGCAAAGATTGTCTTGGCCCAAAAGTGTTAAATGGTCTTAAAATAGTTACAGGAGTTTTATATGAATGATAGAAAGATAAACATATCTGATCTGCGGCAATCTTTGAAGCTGCATACGGAGATTGCCCCAACAATCTATGATTTTCATCTATTGGGATCTTAACTGCAGATCCATAAACTTCACTTGTAGATGTGTGAATTACCTGTTTAACTTTATTTTTTATTGATGCCTTTAAAATATTAAACGTTCCTTTTATATTCGTATCTATGTAAGACTCTGCTGCATCATAAGAATATGGTATGGCTATCAAAGCAGCAAGATTGATAACAATATCACAGCCTTTTATATTTTTTTCTAAAAAATCAGCATCTCTTATGTCTCCAAATACTTTGACATATTTTTTTTCATACTTACTGCTAAGAAGTTTGAGATGTCCTATGTTACCAAAAGAATTATATTGAATCAAAGCCTTAACTTTATGTCCACTATTAATTAACGACTCCAAAAGATGAGATCCTATAAATCCTTCAGAGCCTGTTAAAAATATTTTCATCTTAGTTTGATAATCTTTGATTAAAAATCCTATTAATTTTTTAGAATATCCTAATATTTTATATTATGAGATACAAAAATAATAGTATTATCATTAAAATTATTTCGATATTTACTAATCGCAATTATTTATATTAAAATTCTCTAGGATCAGGAAGAGAGGGCTTTAAATCTGTATTTTTAAGATAATTTCTAATTTCATATGGGATTTTCTTTCTTGAGTTTAAGTTTCTAATAATTTCTTTAAATTGAGTTAAAGTGTCAAATCCAAATATTAACTTATCAAAATATTTTTGATTTAATACAAATTTAATGCATAAAAAAATTAGGTTAATATTATTTTTTTTTGATAAAAATTTCAATTCATTAAAATTCCTGTGAAAATTTTTAAATTTAATTTTAATATTTTTTTCATTCATTAAAAGAACACCTTGATAAAATATTGATCTGGCATGCAGTTCTATTTTTTTTCTTTTTAACTTTTTTAAAATTTTGGTATTAAAAGTTTTATAATTAACAATATTAAAAGGAATTTGTAATATATCGATTATTTTATAATGGTCCTTTAAATTTATTAGTTCTCTATTTTCATAAATTGAAACACCTAATTTAAAATTATAATTTTCTTTTAATTTTTGAATTTTTTTTTGGAAAGATTTATTTAAGAATAATTTAGAAGAGTGAGCCATCATACAATAAATATTATAGTTATCATCAAGTTTCTTAAATTTTTCAATATTTAATATTGATGATGATTTAACCTTTATTATAATTTTTATTTTTTTTTTTAGATTATTATTTCTTGAAATTTTAAAAATTTTTTTTAAAGAACTTTTATAACTTGTTGCCGTGTCAATTATGTGCACTTTTCTCTTAATGGCATAATTTAATATTTTATTTAAATTTTTTAATGAAATTTCTCCATTCTTATTGGCAATTCCATAATTCATTCCAAACTGAGCACCGCCCATAATTATTTTTTTATTTAGATTCATTATAATAATAAATTATTGTTTTTGTTTAAAAGGTAGTATTTATTAAAGTAAATGTTTATCAAAAAAAAAACTGAATATGAAATAAAAAAAGAGTTCAATACTTTTGATTTAAATGAAATTAAAGAGGGTGTTAATAATTTTGATAAATTTATTATTTTTAAAAAAAAGAAAATTATAAACATTTATGATCGTAAATGTGATCATGCAGGAGGTCGAATTTTATCAAGAAATAGGGATCATGTTTGTCCTTATCATAATTGGAAATTTTTTCCCGAAACTGGACGATATAATAATGGTTTTAAAAAGAAAAAATTACGATTTAAAATTAACGATAAAAAAATTGTTTTGAAGAGTGAAAAATTTATTCCACACCTCAAAAAATCTAAATCTAAAAAAAGTGTTTTTATTGAATATGTTAATCATGCTTTTTTAATTATAAAAGGTGAAAATTTTAAGTTTGCAACTGACCCTTGGGCATTTGGCCCAGCTTTTGGGCTCGGATGGTGGCTTAAAAATAAAACTAAAAAAAATTGGTTAGAGGAATTGAATGATTGTGATTTTATTTACATAAGCCATAATCATCCAGATCATTTACACCAACTTAGCTTGTCTCAAATAAACAAAAATACACAAATTATTATTCCGAATTTTCTAACCAATTCTGTGGCTAAATTTTTAAGAAGTATGAAATTTAAAAATATTAATAAAATTAATTTTTTGGAAACAATTAATTTTAAAAAAACTGAACTAAATTTTATGATTTTAAAATCTGGAGATTTTAGAGATGACTCTGGTTTATATTTTACTGCTGGCAATACATCTTTTATTTTAAATGTCGATTCAAATAATTTAAATTCTCACAATCTTCCTGAAACTGATGTTTTTGGTGCTTCATATGCAGGTGGTGCAAGTGGTTTTCCGCTTGTTTTTGAAAATTATAGTGAAAAAGAAAAAAAAAATATCTTATCTAAAAATAAAAAAATTTTTAAATCAATTCGTCTGAAAGAGCTACAAATTACTAATGCAAAATATTTTTTACCTTATGCTGGAAATTTTAAAGAAAGACTTAGTAGAAATGAATATATAAAAAAGAATAATCAAAAGAATACTATTAATGATTATATAGATACAAAAAATAATTTCATGACACTAAATACCCATGAATATAATGAATTTGAATTTTTTGAGGGTAGTCTTCAGAATCAGGAAAAAATAAGAAATATTGATTTTCTTGATCTTGAAGAATCTAAATATGAGATAAATTTCAAAAATTCATACTCAAAATTAACAAAAAAGGAGATAGAAAATTATTTTTTAAAATCTAATTTTAAAGACAATCTAATACTTTTTATAAATCTTCTAGATCTTGACAAATCGAACTATTCAATATTGATAGATTTTTCATTGTCAAAAATCAAAATCGAATTTTTCAAAAAAAAATTTTCAAAAGAAGAATTAAATAAAAAATTTAAACAACAAACTTCAAATTATTTAATGATTTCAACACAAACAATATCTTTTATAAATATAATCAAAAATATGGATTCTTGGGAAAATCTGGTTATTGGTTTTGAGTGTATGGTGTATAGAATTCCTAATATATATAATGTGAAATTTTGGCACCATTTTTCTAATATTTATGTCAAAAATAAATTCGCCAAAAAGAGAGTTGAATGCTATTCTTGTGAAAGATTAAATCAAAATTTATTTAATGAGATTTCAAATATTTGAGCTATTTTCTAGCACGACTTGTTCCTCATCATATTTTCCCATAAATTGTTTTAAATTTCCTAATCTACTAGAACATGTGTTTTTCATATAGCATTCTCTTTGACAATATGTTCCAAAATTACCCTTTAATTGTTCTTCTCTCCACTTAACAATTTTTGGACCATTCCATGCAGCATCAAAGCCTTTATCAAACACATTATCTAAACCTATATGTTGTAACCTTCCACATGGAGCAATATTACCATCTAAATTAATCATTGGATGTTCATAAACAGTGTAGCATATATTATGCAACCTTTTCATTGATACGATTGGATCTAATGTGACATCCTCTATGTCAGGTAAGAGTTGAATGTTCAATTTATATTCGGCTATCTTTTTTTTCCAATGTTTCAATAAAGCTTCATGTTTTTCTACTGGAGCTGCTTTAATTCCAAGTGATAAAATATGTTTAGTCACAAACAAAGGTATAGTATGTATTTTCTCAACATTTTTAACATCTTTGAGCTTATCTATTGCATCCCAAAGAGAGTCGATATTTGCATCTGTAATTACAGAATTAATTTGTAAAGGAATATCACTTCGGTTTGATATATCTTTTAAATAACTGATCACTTGGTCTTCATCTGAACCTCTATATTTTTTATTTATTTCTCCGTCAAATCCATCCAAACTTACTTCTATGTAATTTATTCCTGAATCAATAATTTTAGTTACAACTTTGGGAGGTAAAGTTGTTCCGTTAGTTACAATTTTTACCATTGGAACATATTTTCTAGCAAGTTTAGATAATTCAAAAATATCTTTATTAAGTAATGGTTCTGCGAGTCCTCCAAACTTTATACATTCAAAACCTTTGAGCATTGGGACTAGTTTCTTGAATTTCTCAAGATTACCATTTCTTTCTAAATAACCGCTATCTTTAATATGTTTTTCTTCTCGATGACACCAAACACACTTAAGATTACATTTAGTATTTATTACTATGCCTACCTCTTTTAAAGATTTTCTATCAGTTGTAGCATATGGAGTTGATTTATCTTTAAGAGTAAGAAGTTCTATATATTTTTTTAATCGTCCTGGACTATTTTCAAAAAAACTTAAAAAATTCTTAAAAGACTTATTTGGCTCAAACATTATTAAGATTTTATTATTATTCTATTATATATTCAAATTATTTAAGATGCTTAAATATCTATTTTTAACCAAAAAATCAATTTTTTTATTTCTTTTTTTAAGTTTTCTTTATAAATCATATTCCGAAAAATGATTATGAGCTTAAATAATGTTATAATTTCAAATCTAAATGCTATAATTTTTTTTGTTAAAGAAAAAATTTACTACTTAAGTGTAAAAAGAAAATTAAATTCACTTTTAAAGAATAAAAATCCAAAAATCAGCATTATATTACCAACCTATAATAGGTGTGAGATGTTAAAAAAAAGATCAATTCCGACTGTCTTAAAGCAAAACTATAAAAATTTTGAATTAGTAATAGTCTCTGATGGAAGCACAGACCGTACTCATAAAGTTGTTAAATCTTTTAAGGATAAAAGAATTAAATTTTTTGAGATTAAAAGACAAAAAAAATATAATGAGACCATTGAGAACCATTGGTTTGCTGGTCCTGTAAATGCAATCAATAAAGGTCTCGAAAAAGCATGTGGCGACTGGATAGCAAGAATTGATGATGATGATCTTTGGACAAGCGACCACTTAAAGTCACTTTTATTTTTTGCTCGCAAAAACAATTATGAATTTGTTTCAAGTGCCCACATTGAATATCGATATAAAAAAAAGATACATCAAAATCATAAAAATTTTAGGCCTAGAATAGGGGGAGTCCAGTCTTGGCTTTATGCAGGTTATCTTAATTTTTTTAAAGCAAATAAAGATTGTTGGAGAAAATCATGGAATAGAGTAAATGATTTAGACTTACAAGATAGAATGTATAAAGTTGGTATTAAGATGGGGTACCTGGATAAAGTAACAGTAATTTTAAAACCAAGACCAGGTGATAAGACGATAGGAATTGATGCTTATAAAAATAAAAAAAAATATTATTTAAAGAAATATGAATTTAAAAAATAAATTAATAGAAAATAAAATTTTCGATAATCAGAAAATCTCAAATCAAGAATTTGAAGAAAATATTTTTAATTCTTGTTCTATGAAGTTTATTAATTTTAATCAGGTCTCTTTTAAAAATTGTAATTTTAAAAAAACAGAAATTATAGACGGAAAAATCGAGAACTTAATTTTTTCGAAAGATAAATTCCTAGAAAGTGAAATAAAAAATATGGAAATGCAAAATATAGATTTTAATGATTCAAAATTTGAAAAATCATATATGAGAAATTGTAAAATTGTTGATACAAAAATTATAAATTGTACTTTTATTGATAGTAGCTTAAGAATTAGTGCATATAAAAATTGCCATATAGAAAAAACAGATTTTATCGAATGTGATCTAAAAAAAATTAAATTTGATAATTGTAATATTAAAGATTGCAATTTTAAAGGATCTGACCTTTTTATGTCGAAATTTATTGAAAATACCTACTCAAATATAAATCTAATTAATTGCAATTTATTTTTATCTGATTTAAAGAATATGAAACATACTGAAATTAACATAAGTTAAAACACTGAAATTATAAAATTTTATGAGACCACTAGGTGATATGAATATTATTCAGATTGAGGTAACAAATGCTTGTTATCTGAAATGTGCTAATTGTACGAGACATGTTGGCCACCATAAAAAAACTTTTTTTATGGACCTAGATTATATAGAAAAAGCAATTGACTCACTTGAGGGTTTTGAGGGAAATATTGGAATGATGGGAGGTGATCCTACGCTTCATCCAAAGTTTCCTGAAATCTGTAAAATTTATCAAAAAAAAATTCCTAACAAAAGAAAAAGGGAATTTTGGACTAGTGGTTTTAAGTGGAAAGAATATCAAGATATAATTCTTGAGACTTTTGATAAAGATAGAATAGCCTATAACGAGCATTCTACTCCAGGAGGTAAACATACACCATTACTGGTTTCAATAGATGAAGTTGTAGAGGACAAAAAATTAATGTGGGAGATGATCGATAACTGTTGGATACAAAGTCAATGGTCTGCAGCAATAACCCCTAAAGGTGGATTTTTTTGTGAAGTGGCCGCTTCATTAGATTATTTATTTGAAGGTCCAGGCGGATATGAAATCAAACCTGGCTGGTGGAAAAAAGAACCAAAAGATTTTCAAGATCAAGTAAAAAGATATTGTGTAGATTGTAGTGGTGCACTTCCAATGAAAGAAGAGTCAGATGGATATGGAGGAAGAAATGGGCCTGCGTATGACACTGTTTCACCAAGAAACTTGGATAAATTATTAAAAGTAAAATCACCTAAAGCGCAAGCGGGTCATGTTAAAATTTTTAAAGAAAAAATTAATGAAAAACAAATAATTGAGAACTCAGAAAAATGGAATCCTTCTCATTTTAAACCATTTGTTACTCATAGTCCAATAGACTACCAGAATAAAGATAAACAAGTTGATCCAAAAAAAAGTGGTAAAATTTAATTTAAGTCTAACTTCCTGATATTTTTTTTTAAAGACCAAATAAATATCGATAGCTAAAATATGAAAAAAAAAATATATGAATTCTTTGTTTATATTTCGTTATTTTTAATTGGAATAGGAATTAAGTTAAATAGCTATAAATTATGTGCTTTTATAATTTATCTTAACATTAGAAAATCAAAAGAAGTCAAATATGACCATAAAAATAAAAAAAAAATTTTAGTTTTTCCAAAGAGCGGTGGATATGAGGATTTAATAGAGTCTTATTATAATAAAAAGAATAATGATATAACTTTTTATTTATTGCCAAGAACATTCTTAAAAAAATTATATTCTGCGTATTTTAATAAAAATTATGAAAAAGATTACTATACAAAGTTAAATAAGATATCCGATATTAATAAAAAAAATCAGTACATAAACTTTGTATCATCAATATTTGGAGAAATTCAAAAATTTCTTTCATTTGATGGTTTCATTAGTTTTAATTTGTTTTATTTTGCTGAAAAATATTTAGAAGAGGTCTGTCTTGTTTTAAATATAAAATATATTGTTTTACATAAAGAATCAGCGTTCACACCCTTAGAAGAAAAAAATGCACCTAGTATTTATCAAAAGTTTAATGATAAGTCTTTAGCATACAAAATTTCAGTTTATTCAGAAAGTCAAAAAAAAATTCTTATACAAAGCAAAATTGCTACTAAAAATCAAATTACAATAAATGGAAATCCAAGATGTGATTACGCTTTCCGTTTGAGAAAAATCAAACCTAAAAAAAATATAATTGTTTTTTATTTGATTGAAACATATCGAAACACTAATTATTTAGTTAACGATTCTAAAAAAAATTGGAATAAAATATTTAATATAACCTTAAGATATCTTATTGAATTCATAAAAAAAAATCCTCAAACGCATTTGATTTTTAAAGGCAAAACTGGTGTACATGAAAAACTTGTTTCTAGATTTAAAAACTTACCTAAAAACTGTACTTTTATTTGTGGAGGCTCAGGCGAAAGGCTATTAAGAGATGCTACAGTTGTGATTGCTTTTAACTCAACAATTGTTTTTGAGGCAATTGCAAGTAATAGAAATTTAATTATACCAAATTTCAATAATGAAAGTGTAACAAAAAAAAATATTTTACACAAAATAAATAACAAAGCATATCTGGTAAACACAAAAAATCTATTTTATAAAAAGATGAAGATGTACCTTAATATGAAATATGAAAATAAGAACCTTTCTAAAACGGACATTAAAACTTTAAGATACTACGTTGGAAATATAAACGGTAAATCAGGGATAAAAATACAAAAATTTTTAAATAACATCTTAAAAAATTAAATTTTAATTTTTAAAACAATTTAATATCTTTGTTTTTAACAAGTAAATTTGCGACTCTTAGATCTTTTTTATTATCAATATCAATTAAATGTGGAAATTTATTTTCAAAATATAAAATATTCTTACCTAATAAGTCATTGTATTTTTTTATAGTGCTATATCGTACAATATCAATTGCCCCATCGTGCCAGTAAATTTTAGGCAGAGACCTTCTATCAGAATTAAAATATTGCTTATTAGTTCTTCTCATAAAATGTTTTAAGTATTTACCTTTTTTTACCCACATTTTGTAAGGACTTCTTTCAGGAATACTAATGGATCTTAAGCTATCAGCCTTAGGATTTTTAATCATCAACTTAATTGCCCGTGAAATTAATTTTTGTGTTCTTAGAGGATTAGTTGGTCTCAATTGTACTACTAAATCAGGTTTATAATTTTCATATTCATCAAGCCATTTAATTAAATGTCTAAAAAAACCTATATCTCTAGAATGATCTTGTGATATTTTTTTAGGTCTCAAAAACGGGACCTCTGCTCCAAGTCTTTTTGCTGTTTTTGCAATTAAAAGATTATCAGTTGAAACTATAGTTCTTTTAATATGTTTACAATTTAAGGATTGTTTAATTGAATAATATATTAATGGTTTATTATTTAATTTAGAAAGGTTTTTTAAGGGTATGCTCTTCGAGTTGCCCCTTGCTGGAATTATAGAAATAATTTCCATTATTTTAATTTTGCCTCTAAAAATAAATTAGTACCGTTTAAAACTTTTTTATCTACTAAAAACTGATCATAAGATTTTAGAAATTTAGCAATCAAGAATCTATTTTTTCCACGAAGCCCTCCAATTAATTTGTCTATAAATGCATCAGAATAATTCAATTCAATAATTTTATAATTTTGTCTCACAATCTTAATTATTTTATCCGGATCATCTATAGAATTATCAAATGGTGATTGGGCTTTTTTTCCTTTTTCTAAATATTTGTACTCTTCTAGTATTTTCTTATTAATCTTTTCTAAATAAACATTATTAATTTTATTGGGGATTTTTTTTTCATATGTTTCCCAGGTTTGCAAACTATATCTTAAAAGTGTTGCAAAATGCGAAGACAGAGTTGAAAATTGTGATCTTATTGGTTCACAAATTATAAGTTTTGCATTTTTATTGCTCATATTTAATATATTTTTGAATAATAACTTAGGATAAGGGAAATGATGAAGAGATCGAAAAAAAATTATCGTATCAAACTTTTGGTCTAATATTTTTTTAGTTGCATCCATCACTAAATAATTTAGTTTTCCAAAGTTTTTCTTTATTTTGTTTGTTTTCATGTATTTTTCAGCAATTTTAATAGATAATTCTGAAATATCGACACCTGTAACGTCCAAGCCATTTCTTGCTAACTCAAGTGATAAAAAACCTGTTCCACACCCAATTTCTAATATTTTTTTTTTCTTATGTTTTTTTGCTATCTTAATGATTTTATCGATTGTTGGTTGCCATTGTATTTTATAAAATTCTGGCTCTCTATATGGATTATTAAAGAAAAAATTATTTTTTTTTAATTTTCTTAAATCAGGTATTAAGCCTTTTTTTGTTCTTAAAATAGATTGTTTATCAAAAGAATGAGCTTCTTTTCTAATTAATGATTTATAAGAATTTCTTTTATAACTCATAATGAGAGTAGTAAATTAAAGATTTATTTTAACTTCTTCTTTTTCTTTAATGTAGGGAATATAATCAATGTTAGCGCTCACTCCCATCATGCTACGATCATTATTAAATTCATAATTTTCAGCAACTATTACATCTTTGAAAAAAAGATTAGCCAGCCATTCAATATTTTTTTCACCAAAATCATTTATAGTAAAATATTCTTGATTTTCCTTATATTTAATCAAAAAATTTCCAAGATCTTCTGAAACACTAATAGTATTTCCCCATCTAATATTTACTAAAATAAATCCTTTCTCTTGTCTAAATCTAAGTGTATTTCTTACTTTAAATTTCTCATTTTTTTTAATCACATCATAAATTCCTTTATCATCTACTAAATTAAAATCTTTCTTTACATTATTGGGTCCGACATATAAAGGATCCTTAGTTGCCGTTTCTCCATTTACTGCTGCAGAAATCATTTGACAACCAGACTCGCACATTTCAATATATTCACAACCTTTACATCCACTATACCTCTTGCTCTTGTTGTGCCACGTTCTCATTTCATTCTGATAAACTTCTTGAATGCTAGTTTTAAAAACATTTCCATAAGACTCTTCTTCATGTACGCAAACATGTAAGTCTCCATTAGCATTGATGCTCATTCTATGACCTGATTGAGAAGGACATCCACGACCAACAAAGTCTCGATATTTATCTAAGTCTTCCAAAAAACATAATGGGTAACTCACTAAAGAACCCACCCTCATTTTAAAGTCTTTTTTAATTCTTAAAACCTCATCTAAGCATTTTTTTGTTTCTTCATGAGTTAGATTATAAAGATCTTCAGTAGAATTATCAGATTTTGAAGTTTCAGAATAACTTGGCGGTACGGCTCTAGTTATAAAAAATTTATCACATCCAAGACTAGCAGCTAATTTTCCTGTATCATAGATTTTGTCCATGTTTGCCCTTAATATTACCATATTAGCACTTATTCTAATTCCATTTCTTACACACGCTTTAATACCTCTCATAATTTTTTCTAAAGAGTTATTTGATTGCATGATGTAATCATTTTCTTTTTTATCAATAGATGGAAAGCTGGTTAATATATGATCTAATCCAGCTTCTCTTAATTTTGCAGCTTTTTCATCATCTGCTAAAATTAAATTACTGTTACAACTAACTGAAATATCATTTTCAGTTAATTTCTTAATTGCTTTAACCAATACATCAAAATTTGACATTGGTTCTCCGCCAGTCAGAATAACATGAAATACTTTCGCATCTGAAAGTTTTTTTATCAATAAATTTAGTTTAATTTCGCTTAAAGAAATTTCCCCCATTGTTTCATCTCTCCATGGGTTATAGCAGTGTCTGCACTTAACATTACACAATTCCGTTAATTCGAGATTTACAGTAGTGGGTGCTGAAAAATATTTTTTATCCATTATTTATTTTGGTACCTTTATCATAATATATTCATGATGAAATTCATTTTTATCACAAAAAACTATACCATTTTCCTCAAATACTTGTTTGATTGCTAATAATTTTTCATCATTACCTTCTGATATTTCATCATTTCTTTCTATTTTCTGTATTCTTGCCCATTGAACACCTGATTTTTTTGACAAATCATCTACTCTCAGTCCTAAAGCTGCTCTAGCCATTCGAATTTGCCTTCCGGAAATTAAGTTTTTAGTATTCATATAATTTTAAAGTTTAAATAATATATTTGCATTATTTTTTTTAGCATTTTTTTCATTAAACTTTATTGTTGACTGTAAAATAAAAACTTTTCCAGTCAATCTTTTCGTAAGCATAACCATAATTTTTTAATAGTCCAATTATTTCATTGTGATTATGTCCTATTTCACAAAAAATATCAGGCTTGAAATTATTTATAAAATTTTCCATACCTTTGATTACATTTATTTCAGATCCTTCTACATCAATTTTTATTAGTGAATTTTTAAATTCATTAAAAAAAATTTCATCGAAAGATTTTGAATTAATCTTTATTTTTTCACAGATATATCTTTCATAATACTTATTATATCTCCTTACTAATTTTAATTTTTCAATAATTTCTAATTTTTTGATTTCTTTAAAATTTATAAATAAATTTTTGAATAAATAAAAAAAATTTAAATAAAATTTCTTTGTAATTAAATTGGTGTAACAATAATTATAAATCGATTCAAAATCTTTTTTGTTTTGATAATAAAAACCATCTTTACAAAATTCATATAATTCTTCAGATAAAAAACTTTTTTTATCTACTTGAGACAAATAACTATTGTAGGACATTAAAAAATCGATGGAAATATTTTTTTTTCCGATAAAAAAATTATGTATTTTTGTATTTTTGAATTTCTTTTTTTGAATATTATACTTGAGTATTTCGTAGTTAAGTGGATTTGCTTCAAATGAATATATTTTGTCAAAATATTTTTGTAAATTAATTGTGTAAAATCCATAATGAGCACCTATATCAAAGAAATAATTTTTTGATTTAGATTTTTCCTCTAAAAAATGCAAAACCTCATTTTCATACTTATTTTGATTTACTTTTCTTAAATTTGAAATTGAAATTGAGGATAAATTAATAATATTCTTAAACGGAATTAATATTTTTTTTTTCTCAAATAAAAAAAAAAATCTTTGATGATAATTTTCTATTTTTTTTATAATCCTATAAAAAACAAAGAAAATAATTTCAAAAATTATAAAAAATATTTTCATTTTAAATAAAACTTCCCTACTGAAAAATTAATAGTAACTCTTCCATTCAATTTATTTAAATTTAATGAATTATAGGGATCTATACTTTTAACTCCATGATCAATTTTTTGATTATGAAAAATTAAATCTCCAGGTTCAATAAATTTATCTATATCAAAAATCTTGTTGTGAAATTTATAATATAAGCCACCTTGGTCATAGGTTTTTAAATTTTTAAATTTTGTAATTTTGCTTGTTATTGGAAGAAGCATATTTATCATATTTTTTGGGTAAAAAGGATCGTAATCGTTATGACAAGTTAAAAAACCACCCCCTGATGGATATTGTATCATTCTGATCAAATCACAAAAATTGTATTTTTTGTTATTCTTATTTAACTCTTTGTAAATAAATTTCTCTTTTTTGATATTGGCAAGGCTGTTTCTAAAATCAATCATAGGCTGCAGAATTTCATAAAAAAACTTATTTCTTTTATTCCATTCATTTAAAACAATGTACCTGGAAAATCTTGGATTTTTATAACTATCTCCTATGTCTAATCTCTTATAATCTTTCATGCCATAAATAAATTTACCAGATAGTCTTATATCTTTTTTTCGTTTATTTTCTTTTTTTAAAATATTAAAGATTTTTTCTATTTGTTTTTCTTCAATGAAATTTTTGACAACGCAAAGATTATATTTATTTATTTTTTTTAGCGTTTTTTGTTTTAAGTTTTGAATATTGTTTTTTAAAAAAATATCTTTCATTAAAAATAATTTGTAAAGTAAAGTTTAATATATGATGAAAATTTTCCTTTTCACTTTTTTCAGTAATCTTGTAATTAATTCCAATATTTAAATTTCTTTAACATTTTTTTTTCTTCCATAGAGATGTTTTTGTTGCCATCACCCATTATCAATGGAGCTTTTTTTAATATTCTAACCAAATTAAGCATACCATCCTTTGATAACGATGCTGCCTGATCTGTGCCCCACATACTTCGATCAAGAGTTATATGTCTTTCTATATATCTTGCACCAAGACAATATGCTAAAACTGTTGGTGATACTGTAGATTCATGGCCACTATAGCCAATATCACATTTAAATCTATTCTTTAATGTTACAATCGTATTTAAATTAAGTTTTTCCTCTGGACAAGGATAATTTGATACACAATGCATCAAAATATATTTGCACTTATTATTTTTAAAAATTTTAATAGTTTTTTCTATTTCTTTTATCGAACTCATTCCTGTCGAAATAAAAGTTAACTTTTTTTCTTTTGCAATTTCAGCAACAAGTTCATAATTAGTTAACATTGCTGAAGCAACTTTGTTATATTTAAGTTTAAATCTTTTCAAAAATTTTTGGCTGTCTAAATCCCAAGCAGAAGCAAACCATTTTATTTTTACTCTCTTACAATAAGAATCAATTTCCTTAAACTCTTTAATGCCAAACTCAATCTTTTTTTTATAATCAAGATAAGTAATATCACCCCAAGGGGTGTTTCTTATTTTTAATTTTTGACGTTTTGGAGTGGAAATATCTGGATTTCTTTTTTGAAATTTTACAGCATCAAATCCAGTCTCTTTGGCCAAATCAATTAATTTTTTTGCTAATTTAATTGAACCATTATGGTTAATGCCTATTTCGGCAATTAAGAAAGGTTTTTTATAATTTATCTTTTTAAGTTTCATTTAATTATATTACATCTTTTTTATATGTTCCTGTAATATTATAAACAAGCTTAAAAAAATTCCATGTTTGTTTGGAAATCTATGATTATTTAAATATATAATTACGAAATATTATTTATAAATGTAATAAATAACATATTAAAAATTTTTTTCAGTGCATAAATCAAGCCAATTGAGCTATTAGTACTGGTCAGCTGCACGCATTACTGCGCTTCCACATCCAGCCTATCAA
>MDSZ01251542.1_pt1 | contig 23206 bp, 24 predicted proteins | sample 811201 | NCBI WGS metagenome assembly MDSZ01 (sample SAMN05326647, study PRJNA326480) | marine metagenome | isolation source: seawater | place: Indian Ocean: North | collected 2010
CACCCAAGAGATAGGTCTAAGTTTGTTGAAAAATTGATATCTATTTTAGAAAAAAATTTTGAAAATTTAAATTTTTTACAGACAAAAGATATTTTTTTGGATAAGAATTTTTTTTGTAAGTTTAATTTTGTATATGGAATGTCATCTTTAGTAGGAATATCAACTAAGTATTGTAATGATATTATTCCTATCACTTCTTATGATTTGTATCGCTTAGAATTTCATCATACTGATCATAACAAGGAAATTTTTCATAATCAATTTGTCAAAAGTTATAACGAGTCAAGGGATGATAAAGTATTAGTGATTGATTAGAATTTAAGAAGAATTTATTCTCACTTCCTCTAAAAAATTTTTTAAGTTGTTATTAAAATCTTTTTTATTTTTCCAACCAGTTTGAATTTTGAATTTTGAAGAATCGGGAATTTGTTTTTTTATATCTGTTTTACGCAAGTATTTTTTATTTATTTTTGTACGGATTTTAACTTTGCTTATTTTAATTATTTTTTCTAGAAATTTTTTTAATTTAATATTTTGTCCTGCACCTATATTATAAATTTCACCTACTCGTCCTTTAAGAGCTGTCAACCAATAAGCCTCAATTGCATCGTTTATATTCATGATTGAACGATAAGAATTAAGGTTACCATGTTCTAAAAATTTTTTCTCGCCTTTCTCTATTTTAATAATTTGTTTAGCCCAAGCTGAAGCAAAAAGATTATCTCTTCTAGCGTTGAGATAAGTAAACATTCTTGTGATAATTATATTTAAACCATAAATTTTATAATAGTTTTGTGCCAAAAAATCTTGAAAAGTTTTCGAAACAGCATAAATATTATTTGGTGCTATTTTGTTTTTTTCACTTATTTTTTTAGTTTTTGGGCTTCCGTAAACTTCTGATGTGCTGCTTATTATAATTAACGCTTTACTACTAGCAAGTCGACACGCCTCTAAAAGATTTAGAGTACAGTTATTGTTATTAATTATTATATCCCTTGGATTATCAAATGAACTTCTAACATCTGCATTAGACGCTAAATGAAAAATCAAATCTGGTTTAAGACTAGAAATTTTTTTTTTTGTAAGTTTAAAATTATTTAAATCAAGTTTAATTAAAAATTTTTCATTAAATTTATTCAAATATTTAAAATTTTTTTTTGTTCTATAAAATCCAAAAGTTTTTAATTTTTTTTTATTTAAATATTCAAATAGATATGATCCAACTGAACCATTTACACCAGTAATAAGAATTTTTTTGAATTTTCTAGATTTTTTCAAGAGTTTTTCAAACCTCTAAGTTTAAAGTTTTAAATCTTTGCATCCAATATTGAGACTTATCTAAATATTCAATAACTTTTTTATCAATTTTTTTTGCTTCATTTTCTTTGTTTAGTTTTCTTTTAACTATTGAGAGATAATAATTGGACAGCGGATTATCTCTGGTCATTCTATTACTAACATCAGTAAGAAACTTTTCAAGTTTAAGAAGTTTAAATTTATCTTTTTGTTTTAAAATAGGTTTATAATTTATTTCATAATCGGCAAGAAACCATATATCATTTAATTCTTTTTGATTTGGTACATAATCTTTATTTTTATTTAGTAAATTAACAAAATCTTCGTTACTTCTTTTATTTTGCTCTTCTATTTTTCTTTGTCTCTCTGACTCTCTTACTGAAAACATGGTAAAACCCTCTCCATCAAGATTTAAGTCTCCTTTTTTTGCTTTTCCAGCTTCTATCATTTGATCATATATTTCTGTCGAAGGGAGAGGTGTTAGTAATTGCACTGTATACCAATCTAATTCCATTTCTATACTTACATTTATTGTATCCAAAACTTGCTGAAGAGTTTCATTAGGAAATCCTACAATTAAAAAACCTCTTGTAAAAATTTTTGGATATTTATTCATTAGTGGTCCAAGTTTTTTGTAATGTTTTACTCCAGAAGGTTTATGAATATCTTTCAAAATTTTATCATTTCCAGATTCAATTCCAAAATATGCACCTATACATCCTGATTTTTCTGCCGCATCAATTAATTCTGGATGAGCTACAGCTGCTGATGCTATCAATCCATTGGAAGCATCCCAAGTAATCTTTAAGTTTTCTTTAACTATTTTGTTAAATAAGTCTAAAGTTCTATTAACATCATAAAATAAATCATCATCTAACCAAGTAATATGATTTATTCCATAATTTTCATATAAACCTTTAATTTCATCAATAACTGTTTGAGTTGATTTTTGCCTTACTCCTTTTCCATTGAAGTTTCGAACGCTACAAAAAGAACATCTTGCTCTACATCCTTTGTTTGCTAAAACTGCAGATCCTTTCGAATTTTCAGGCCTCCAATATCTAAAGGTTCCTATTTCACCTAAATTTGTCAGTTCGTCTAGTGCAAGATCACCATAACTTGGAATTACATTTATATGTTCTCCTTCAGGAGTTTTTCTTGTCTTTACTTCATAAAATTTGTCATTGTGAATAAAAGCAATTTGGCTTAAATTCCCACTTTTATTGTTTATGAAATTAATAAAGTCAACAAAACTTACTTCAGATTCGTAGGTACTCGCAAAATTTATATTTTTCCCTTCTTTGAGTACTAATTCAGTAGCATTAGAAACATGCACTCCACCGGCAATGGTTATGATTTCATCATCAAAATTTTTTACTTCTTGAAAAACGTCCATCATATTTTTATGGTTCATTGTAAAAGTACAACTTACACCAACAATATCAGGTTTATAATCATGAAGTTTCTTTTGCAAAATTTTTTTCCATTTTTTAGATAGCTCATCTGAGTTTATATTTTTTTCATGATGGATAATTTTAAAAACTTCAAAATTTAAATCCAAAATATCTGACTTATAATTTGCATTTTTTACTACTGTATTAAGTATCCCAAGTCCGTATGGTGGATACATATAATATCTTTTGTTCAAAGCTATCCTAATATCAATTTTTTCTTCCTCAATTTGAATAGGTTGTATCAATAAAATTTTTTTTACGTTTTTTTTAAGTATTTGAAGTTTTTCTTTTATTAAAATTTCATAATTTGAAATCGAATTTTCTTTTCCAATTTTTTGTAAAGTTGATGCAGATATGCTCATAAATTCTTAATTTGCTTTATATTGTATATCTATAATATAATTCTCTCAAAAAAAAGCATATAAATAAACATTTTATCAAAAATGAAAAGTGATCAAAGTAAAATTTTAGAAGATCTAAACTTACTGAGGAGGGAAAGCATTTTTCAAATTTAGTAAGCAGTGTATTTGATAATTATATTGATAGACCAAGGTATAATAAAGAAATAATTGTAAGATAAGTTCAACTCAATATCTTTCTTTGAGCATTTTTACCAGAAACAAATTTTTCACCCAATGGTATATAGCTAGCTGAATAGAGTGGCCTTGATTTTTTTGATTTATTTGGCAATGAACCATGAACTAAATTACCATGCAATATTAATAAATCACCTTTTTTAAAATTAAGTATTTTTGAGTTGAATTTCTTATTAGATTGAGAAATATTACCAGGTTTATTGTCTTTTTCTCTATAGCTAATTTTTTTTTTATAATTGAAAATCCCGTATAGATGAGATTTTTCCCATATATAAAGTGTTCCGTTTTTTTTATTACTGTTACTCATAAAAATATTTATAGTTATATATTCACCGTTTTTATTTCTAGGATATGAATTATCTTGATGTGGCTCCCAACTTTGCAAAGAATATTTAGTTTTCGCTTTTTTAAATATCATTTGTGACATAAGCGCTCCTACTTTTCTTTTTTTAATTTTACTTAGTAAATCTAAAATTTTTTTATTTGTTATAATTGTTCTAAAAAAATTAGCATCTTTTTGTAAATTTCTGACAAAAAGTGTTTGATTTCTTAGATTATTTAGATTTTCAATATGTTTAAAAGATTGAGAAATCAAAAAATCTTCTCTATCGGGATTCATTATTGGTGGATATTCTTTAGATGCATATTTTGTTATTATTTTTAAAAACTCATCACATTTAATTTTGGAGTAAAATTTTTTAATAACCACATATCCATTTTCATTAAAAAAAGATTTAATTTTTTTATCTTTAATATGAAAAGCATATCTCATATATTTAATATATCTAATAAAAAAACTATATCAATATTAATGATAAAAAGAAAAATTTTGATTGCTGGTGGAACTGGATTACTTGGATCATCCTTAACTAAAATATTATCTAAAGATAAAAAAAATATTGTTACAAGTTCATATTTTACTACCAGACCTATAAAAGAATTCAAAAAATATTTTAAGAGATATAACTTTTTAAATTACAAAGATTGTTTAAAAGCAACATTTAAAAAAGATATAGTTATAATTGCTGCTGTAAAAGCAGGAGGAATCAAACATCTTAAAGACAATCCAGCTGAAAATTTAATAGATAATATCAAAATTAGACTTAATTTATTCAATGCATCACTTAAGAACAATGTTCGTAAAGTTATTTGGATAAGTAGCTCTACTATTTATCAACCATCAAAATTTAAAATATCTGAGAATAAAAAAAATTTAAATATTAACCCTTATCGTGATTACCTTATTACAGGAAATATATACAGATTTTTAGAAAATATATTAAGTTATTACAAGTATGAAGGACTTAATATAAACATTATTAGAACTTCAAGTATTTATGGGCCTTATGATAATTTTGATCCAAAAAAATCTCATGTAATTCCTGCATTAATAAAAAAAATTTATGAAGCGAAAAAAAATAAGATTGAAATATGGGGTAATCCTAGAGTAATAAGAGATTTTGTTTATGTTGAAGATTTATCTAATGCAATAAATTTATTGATTGATAAAAATATTAATCAACCAATAAATTTTAGTTATGGACAAGGGTTATCAATAATTGATTTAGCTAAAAAAATTGTAAAAATATTTAATAAAGATATTAAATTTATATTTAATAACTCTAAACTTACATCAGCTCCTTATAGAGTTCTTGACAATAAAAAATTCAATTCAATTTTTAAAAAATTTAAAAGAACCAAAATAGAAGAAGGTTTAAAAAAAACTATTGAGTGGTATATTAATGAAAAAAAGAAATTCTGAGTTTTCTTATTTAATAAAAAAATGGAAAAAAAAATTTGTTAAATCTGATTATAAAATTCAGAAAATAAGAATATATAAAATTTTATCTAGAAAAAATATTAATTTCTTATCAGCTTTAATTGATATAAAATTTAAAAATAAACTTAATAGATCAATTGACCGATTTTGTTTGATAGTGCCTGAGAGTGTTGTGATTGTACCAATACTTATCTTGAAAAACAAAAAATATACAATGATGATAGAACAACAGAGAATTGATGAAGGCCAAAAGGCTCTGGAGTTTGCTGCTGGGGCAATACATACAAATGAAACAATTATACTTGCTGCCCAAAAAGAAATTTATGAAGAATTAGATTTAAAGATTGATAAAAAAGAAATTAAAATGTTAAAAAAATTTGGTGTAAGGATGGATCCATCAATGACAACTAGTAAGGCGTATTTTTTTTATTTTATAAAAAAAATAGATAAAGATTTTCTAAAATCTTATGAAAATAGATTTTCTGGTTTAGGTAGACTCGGTGAATATCTAAAAATTAAAATTATTGATTTGAAAAAACTTAAAAATATTAATACAAGTAGCGCAATAATTGGACTTAAATTTATAGAGGATAAATTTGGAAAAATAAGATGACAAAAATTGTAATTCTTGGGGCCACAGGTTTTATTGGAAGAAATTTAGCAGAGTATTATTCTAAAAAAAAAAAATTATCAAGTTTATGCAGTTTATAATATAAGGAAACCATGGAAAAATAAAAATATTAAATTTATAAAAGCAGATTTGACAAATAAATCCGACGTTGATAAAGCATTAAAGAATAAAGATATTGTTATTCAAGCTGCAGCAACGACAAGTGGTTCTAAAGATATAGTAAGCAAGCCTTACATTCATGTTACTGAAAATGCTGTTATTAATTCTTATGTCCTAAGATCAAGCTATGAAAATTCTAGCAAAATCCTGGTATTTTTGAGTTGTTCAATAATGTATCAATCATCCAAAAAACCTATTGAGGAAAATTCACTCAATTTAAATAAAGATCCATATCCTTCTTACTTTGGTGCAGCATGGATGAAAATTTTTATTGAAAAAAGTTGTGAATTTTATTCTAGGTTTAAAAAAACTAAATTTTTGGTAATTAGACATTCTAACATTTATGGACCATACGATAAATTTGACTTAGAGAAATCCCATGTTTTTGGTGCAACTGTAACAAAAGTTATGAAAGCAAAAAAAAATATAGAAGTTTGGGGTTACGGCAATGAGAGACGAGATTTTTTGCATGTTGATGATTTGGTTAATTTTATCGATATAGCAATTAAAAAACAAAAAAATTTTTTTGAATTAGTTAATGTGAGTTATGGCAAATCAATACCAATAAAAGATCTTGTTAAAAAAATTATTCAAGCTTCAAATAAAAAAATAGAGATCATTTTTAATAAAACCAAACCGAATATTAAAACGAATATTTCGTTATCAAATAAACTGGTAAAAAAAAAGTTTAATTGGAAACCAAAAATAAAGATTGAAAACGGTATTAAAAAAACTATAGATTGGTATCTTAATAATTATTAGTTATGTTAAAAAAAGCCATAATGATAAGTGGAAATTTAGCTCAAGATCATGAATTTATTTATCCATTTTACAGACTTTTAGAGGATGATTTTAAGGTAGATGTGTGTATGAATGAAGGTAGTAAAGTTAAAGGTTTTTTAGGTACAGATCTTCCTCCTAATAAAAATCATCCAGTTTTTAAAATAGAAGACATCAAAACATCTGATTATGACCTCTTAATAATTCCTGGCGGTGTAAAAGCTATGGAAAAAGTAAGACAGAATAAAAACATAATTAAATTTATAGCGGATTTTCATAAAGAAAAAAAAGTGATTGGTTGCATCTGTAGTGGAGCCCAACTTTTAATATCAGCTAAAATAGTAAAAGGTAGAAAAATTTCAGGTTATTATAGTATGATAGATGATATTTTAAACGCTGGGGCAGATTATCAAGATCTACCAGCAGTTGTAGATGATAAAATTGTAACCACTGCACATTATAAAGATTTGGGACCTTGGATGAGGGCAGTTCTAAAAGAGTATTACGATAACAATACCAAATGAAAATAAATGACATACCTGAGAATGTTAAAGTCATTAAACCTTGGGGATCAGAATATACCATTTATAAAAATTCTGTTACAAGCACAAAACTTTTAAAAATTGAGTATAACAAAAGCACTTCATTACATTGTCATCCAGAAAAAAAAACTGGGTTTATATTAATCAATGGTGAAGTTGATATAAATTTAGGATTTTATAATACAAAAAAATTAAATTCTATTTCTAGGATTATGATAAGACCAGGTTTATTTCATTCAACAAAAAATTTAAATGAGAAAACAGCAACAATATTAGAAATTGAGACACCAATAGATAAGGATGATTTAGTTAGGTTTAAAGATGATTATGGTCGAGCAAATAAACCTTATGAAAATAAAAATTCAATGGTTGAATTATCTAGTAATGATCCAGTTTTTAAAGATCCTGAATTGAATAAAGCAAAATCTTATTTGGTTGATGGAGTTTCAATTAGAATAAATAAAACAGACGATATTAATGTTTTAAGAAATTCTAAAACAAATTCAATATTTGCAATATTGGAGGGTGGTTTAATTAGTGATAATAATAAATACGTATTATCACCTGGTGATATAGTAGGAATTGATACAATAAAAAAACTAACAGAAGTGTTTAAAATAAACAAATTTATTACTTACTTGAACATTTGAACATTTTAAAATTTAATTATGATGAATTACAAAAATTATTTATGGGAAGTATTTAAAAAAACATCAATTAATAGAAATTTTGAGTTAAATGCTTTTCAATATGTCAAAGAAAAAAAAATAAATCTACCAACTTATCTTTCAGCCGGTCAAGAAACAATAAGTGCATCACTTGCAATAATATGTAAAAAAAATAACATCAAACCTTTAATTTTTGGTCAGCACAGGTGTCATTCAATTTATTTATCTTTTGGAGGCTCGATTGATAAATTGATACTTGAGTTATTAGGAAGTTCAAAGGGGTGTTCGTTCGGTATGGGTGGTTCTGCATCAATACATAGTAGAAAAATAAATATGTATGGACATGATGGTCATATGGGAACACAGGTTCCAATTGGTACAGGTGCATGTTTTGAGTCTAAAAAGCCTACTTTGGTATTTATGGGAGATGCTTCAGCAGAAGAAGATTACGTGCTTGGTGCTTTGGGATGGGCATCTACTAAAAAATTACCTATCTTATTTATTGTTGAAGATAATAATTTTTCTATTCTAACAGAAAAAAAAATTAGAAGAAATTGGAATATGCATGATGTTGCAAAATCTTTTAAGATGAAAGGATTTAATATCAGTGATAATCCAAAAGATATAAAAAAGTATGAAAAATTCTTTTTTAAAGAACCAATCTTATTAAATGTCAACACAAATCGTTTGTTTTGGCACTCTGGAGCTGGAATAGACTCTAATAAAGTTTTTGATAGGTATAAATCTTTATTTAAAATTTTTGGTAAAAGATCTATCAGTTTTGACAATAAAACTAAAATACAAATGAAGAATAAATGGAAAAAGATCTACGAACAACTATAAGAGAAACCATAAGAGGGCATTTAAAAAGAAAGATTGGAAAAGTTTTTGGCCAATGTTTAACAGCCGTGGGGTGGGTTGGTGGAACACTTCCCGAATTATATGAGAAAGATGGGATGGTAGAAGTTTCAATGGCAGATGTAGCAGACGGCGGTTTTGTTGTTGGTGCTGCATTAATGAATTCCAAACCTATTTATGTAATCAGATATCAGGGATTTAATTGGTATAATTGTCCAATGATTGTTAATTATGCATGTAAATCAAAAGAAATTTGGAAAGTTCCTTGTCCAATATTTGTAAGAGGGATAGGTATGGAAGGAGGAATTGGACCAGTAGCCGGATCTTCGCATCACTCTCTATATTATCGAATGCCAGGAATTAAAATTGTTAGTCCAATGACACCAAAAGAATATAAAAGCATTTATAGCGCATTTCTTCAAGATGACAGTGTTTATTATGTCTCTGAACACAGGGGCAGCTACCCAAATAAAAAAGAAATTCCAAATATTTATTTTAAAAATCCTCAATTAACAATTTTTGCAATATCTATAACAAGATTTGAAGCTCAAAAGGCATGTAAAAAACTAATAAAAGAGGGCTACAGAATTTCATTAATTAATATTTTATGGTTAAAACCTTTAAAAATTTCCAAAAAAAGTATGTCAAATTTAAAAAATTCTAAACATGGAGGTTTAATTTTAGATGATGATTACGTCGATGGTGTAGCGAAATCCATTGCAAATGATTTAAGTTTAAAAACAGATAAAAAGATTAATGTTTTGGGGCTAAAAAATAGAACAGCTGGAACAGGAAAAAATTTAGATAATTTACCGCCTAATTCAGATGAAATTGTTAAATTTATAAAAAAAATAATTAAATTAAAATGAATATTTTTAAAAATAAAAAAATATTAATAGCAGGTGGAACAGGAATGGTAGGATTACCTCTATCAAAAAAATTAAAAGCTTTAGGTGCAAAAATTTATATTGCTTCACTGGATAAAATCCAAAATGATCAAAAAAAAATTGTTAATAAATTTTATAAATTAGATTTAATAAATGTTAATAATTGTTTAAAAGTTACACGCAATATGGATATTGTGTTTAATCTCCTAGGAGTAACTGGATCTCCTCAGGTAAATTATTCAAATCCAGGAAGTTTTATGATGTCCAATTTATATTGTGCTGTAAATCTTTTGTATGCATGTCAAAAAAACAATGTTAAGAAATATCTTTATACTAGTACTTATGGTGTTTACGGAAAATCACTAAGAATGAAAGAAGAGAATGTTTGGAAGACTTTTCCGTCTGAACATGACAAATATGCTGGATGGGCGAAACGAATGGGTGAACTTCAAGTTGAAGCCTACCAAAAAGAGTTTAAATTTGATGGATTGTATATTGTAAGACCTGCAAATATATATGGCCCAAATTTAAATTTTAATCCAAAAAACTCTATGGTTGTAGCTTCTTTAATCAAAAGAGTATTTGATAAAGAGAATCCCCTTAAAGTATGGGGAGATGGTAGCAACGTAAGAGATTTTATATATTGTGATGATGTTGCTTCAGCAATGATTAAAGTTGTAAAAAAAAATATAAAAAAACCTATTAATATTGGAAGCGGCAAGGGTGTTTCAATAAAAAAACTTGTAAAAACAATTATAGAGTCACGCTTATTGAAAAATAAACCAACAGTTATCTACGATTCATCAAAAAAAAGTGGGGATAAGAAAAGAGTGTTAGTAACAGATTTTGCAAAAAAAAATGGTATATTTCATAAAACGTCATTAAAAAAGGGTATAGATGAGACAATTTTATGGTATTTAAAAAATAGAAAAGATATTGATAAATTTAGACACAATCAGTTTAAAAATAAAATTTAACAATAATATTTAATGATAATTTGTAGAACTCCGCTAAGAATTTCTTTATTTGGTGGGGGTACAGATTTTGAGGAATGGTTTAAAAAGAATAATGGGATAGCAATTTCTATGGCAATTAATAAATATTGCTATGGAACTTTAAGAGAGATTCCAAATATTCACCCTTTTAAATACAGATTAAGATATTTTAAAAATGAATTCACAAAATCGATTAATCAAGTTAAACACAAAAGTATTAAAGCAGTTATAAAAAACTTTGATAAAAGAAATAAAAGTTTAGAAATAATTCATAGCGCAGATTTGCCCGCACTTTCTGGATTAGGTTCGAGTTCAGCATTTACAGTTTCTTTGATAAATTTGATATATTCAAATAACAAAAAAAAGATTACAAAAAAAGAATTAGCATCCAAAGCGGTATTCATTGAGAAAAAATATTTAAAAGAAAGTGTTGGATATCAAGATCAATTTGCAAGTGCTTATGGAGGATTCAATATTATTAAGTTTTCAAAAAGAAAAATTTCTGTTAGTCCATTAAATATATCTGAAAAAAAAATTAAAATACTTTTAGATAATATGATTTTGTATTTTAGTGGATATCAAAGACATGCCCAAGTAATTGAAAGAAAAAAAATCAAAAACATTAATAAAAATAAAAATCGTTTAAGAGAATTATATAATATTGGTATTGAAGCAAAAAAACTTTTGTACTCAAAAAGAAAAGCATTTTTAAATGAATTTAGTGAATTGCTAAATAAATCTTGGAAATTAAAGAAAAAATTATCGCCAGGTGTTACGAACAAAAAAATTGACCATCTTATAGAACTGGGTTTAAAAAATGGTGCGACTGGAGCTAAACTTCTTGGGGCTGGTGGAGGTGGATTTGTTTTATATTTAACAAAAAATAAATCTCAAAAAAAAAAACTGTTAAAGAAGTTATCAAAATATAAAATTGTCAATTTTAAAATTGATGAGTCTGGAAGCCAAATTTTGTATAATAATTGAAATATGAAACATCTTTTAATGCAAGAAAATATAACTAATGATGATTTAAAAAAAGTTATTAACTTTTTAAAGAAAGAACCAAGATTAACTGCATCAAAAAAAGTTTTTGAATTTGAGAAAAAGTGGTCTAAATGGTTAGGTTCAAGATATAGTGCATTTGTAAATTCTGGATCATCTGCAAACTTAATTTCGATTGCAACTTTAAAGATACTTAATAAGAATAAGAATAAGAATGAGGTTATAGTTCCAACTTTAACTTGGTCTTCTGATGTATCTTCAATTATTCATTGTGGATTTAAACCAGTCTTTGCTGATATCCAAATGAATACTTTGTCAATGAGTTTAGAAAATATCAAAAACAAAATTACGAAAAAAACACTTGCAATATTTTACACTCACGCACAAGGATTTAATGGTTTCGACAATAATTTTTTAGATTATATAAAAAAAAGAAATATAATTTTAATTGAGGATGTTTGTGAGTCACATGGCGCATCTTTTAGAAATAAAAAAGTTGGTAATTTCGGCTTAATGTCGAATTTTTCATTCTATTACGCTCATCACATGTCAACGATTGAAGGTGGCATGATTTCAACAAATGATAAAACTGTTTATAACATTATTTTATCTTTAAGAGCGCATGGTCTAGCAAGAGAACTAAAAGATAAAAAACTTGAAAAAAAAATACAAAATAAAAATAAGATTTTGTCAAAAGATTTTATTTTTTTATATCCAGCATATAATATGAGAAATAATGAAATCGGGGCAGTAATTGGAATTAATCAACTTAATCGATTAAATAAAAATATAAAATTACGTACTAGAAATTTTTTATTTTTTTTAAAAAACTTAAACAACAAAAAATTTTTTACCAATTTTAAAACAAAAGGTTCCTCTAATTATGCTTTTCCATTAATTTTAAGATCAAAAGATTATAAAAAAAGAGATAAATTAGAGTTATTAATGAAAAAAAATAAAATTGAGTTTAGAAGAGGTAACGCTGGCGGAGGAAATCAGATGAGGCAGCCTTTTGTTAAAAAAATATTAGGAAAAATAAATTTTAAAAAATATCCAATAATTGAGCATATTCACTCTTTTGGATATTATATTGGTAATTATCCAACTTTAAATTTAATCAAGATTAAAAAAATTTGCAAAATCTTAAATGAAATTTAGAAATAAAATATTAATTACTGGTGGAGCTGGCTATATAGGATCATCGATTGCTGATTTTTTAGTTAAAAAAAACTATAATATAACTGTAATTGATAAACTAGAGTATAAAAACTTTCCATTTAATCATTTGATTAAATACAAAAACTTTAAATTTATATATGGCAATATCTTAGATAATAAGTTTTTTAATCAAAAACTTATCAAAAAATTCGATATTATAATTCCACTTGCAGCACTTGTCGGAGCCCCATTGTGTGAAAAAAAAAAAAAATTGGCTACAGAGACTAATTTAAAATCTGTTGAATATCTCACAAAAAAGATGTCAAAAAGTCAGAAAATAATTTTCGCAACATCAAATTCAGGATATGGAATTGGAGAAAAAGGTAAATATTGTGATGAAACAAGTCCATTAAGACCTGTCTCACATTACGGAGTTACAAAAATGAAAGCAGAAAAGTTTGTTGTTTCTTTCAAAAACTCTGTATCATTCAGATTAGCAACTGTTTTTGGATATTCTTTTAGAATGCGTTCAGATCTGTTAGTAAATAATTTTGTTGAATTATCTATGAGAAAAAAAAATATAAAATTATATGAATCTAACTTTAGGAGAAATTTTATCCATATCCAAGATGTATGTAGAGCAATTGAATTTTCGATTAAAAATTTTTCTAAAATGAGAGGACAAATATACAATCTAGGTTTATCTACTGCAAATCTTACAAAAAAACAATTAGCATTAAAAATTAAAAAAAAATTACCTTATTTGAAGATTTCTTATATAAAAAATATTTCTGATCCAGATAAGAGAGATTATTTTGTTTCTAATAAAAAAATTGAAAAATTAGGTTACATGCCAATATATTCTTTAGAAAATGGTATAGACGAATTAATAGAGTTTTTTAAATACAATAACAAAAATTTTATCAACAATTACTAATGAGTGAAAATAAAATTCTGCTATCAATACTTTTGGTTGCAAAAAATGACAATTATACATCCAACTACTTAGATCGATTGTCTTATGTAATAAATTTTAATTGTCAAAATATTAAAGATCTTGGTCTAAGTGGTAAAATTATTATTGAGATCGTTGATTGGGGTAGTGAAAAACTATTATCAGAGGAACTACAAATATTAGACAATGATTTTAATAAAATGATCAATTTTATTGATGTTAATAAAGATATTACTAATGAATATGATAAATATTCTTTTGGTAATTTTTTTGTTGAAGCAGCTTCAAATGTTGGATTTAGAAGATCCAATGCTGAATTTATACTACAATGTCCTGCAGACCAAATTTTCTCAAAAAATTCATTATTAAATTTATATAATTATTTATTACTTGATAAAAAAAAAAATAACAAATTTTACTTATTACATAGAAAAATTTTAGATGATTTTTTTTATGGAGAAAATTACTTTTCTTTCAAAAGTTTAAATAAATTTTTAGACAATCATAACTATCTAGGTTTTAAGATCAAAGACAATAGACTTTATTATGGTGGTGGAATAGGAGGTGTAATAGTTAGAAAAGAAGATATCTTAAAGTATAAAGGGTATGACGAAAATTATTTCATCAGAGGTAGATATGGGGGTTCAGATGCATTGATTACAAAAAAACTAATTAAATATTTAAATTTTGAAGAAATGACCTCTAAAGGTATATGTATGTATAAGCTTCCTTATACAAAAAAAGGCAAAAGAAGCGAACAACTAAAATTAAATACAAGTATTTTTAACTTAAGAAATTATTTCTTTTTCAGTAATGTTTTTAATCAATTTAAATTTAAAAAAGAGTTAAAAAAATTTAATTTGAACAATTCTTTTCTTGATCAAGAAATGTGGGGTCTCGGAAATAAAGATTTTTCTTTTATACAAAAAAAAATTAAATTTAATGAAAATTTTTTATTAGTTAATAAAAAAAGATTTTTTCAAGAATCAGTAAAATTAACAGATAAAGATATTTATAGACTTTTTTCTTGTTGGTTTGAAAAAAAAGATAATTTTGATAATTTTTTAGTTTTAATTAATATTTTAAATTGCTTAAAAAAGTTTAATATTTTTTCTTTTTACGAAATAGGATCTTCAAAAACAAATAGGATATTGTCAATTAGCAAATTATTTCCATTTTTAGAAATAGTGGTCTTATTAAAAAAAAACCCAAATTTGAATAACGATTGGTTTTTTTTAAGTAGTAGAATATGTATATCTCATAAAGGTTATTTTAGAGCAGTTGAATATGAAAATGGAGATTTAAAAAATTTAAATATTCAATTAAATAATGAAAAATTTAGTAATTTTGTTTCTATTGATAATGCAGATCAAGATTTAGATTTGGATAATTATTTAGAATATATAAATAATAATAAAGATTTGATTGGTTTAATTTTGATAAACAAAAAATCAATTAAAGATTCTAAAGAAAAATTAAATGATGATTTTGTTGAAATAGAATATTTTAAAAATTACTTTCTAATGTTAAATAAACAACTTTTTAGTGAAGAGGTTAAGAATAATTACTTAAAAAGTAAAATAAAAAGTAATAAAATTATGGTTATATATTTTATTTTAAAAATTTTAAATATTTTTAATGTATATAATAAATTAAAACACAATATTTTAAAAAGTATAAAAAAATGGATTTGATTAAGAAAAATATTATAGAGGCAAAAAAAAATCTCGAAAACTTAAATGACGATAAATTTTTAAAAGAAATTTATAAATTTTCAAAAATTTCAATTGAAAAATTAAAAAAAAATAAAAAAATAATTTTTTGTGGTAATGGAGGTTCTGCATCTGACAGCAATCATCTTGCTGCTGAATTGGTAGGCAGGTTCATGAAAAATAGAGTTGCGATTAATGCTATTTCTTTAGCAACCAATATTTCTTCTATCACAGCAATTGCTAATGATTTGGATTACAACAAAATTTTTTCAAGACAAATAGAAGCTTATGGTCAAGATGGTGATATTTTAGTTTGCATAACAACAAGTGGTAAAAGTAAAAATATTTTAAATGCTATAAACGCAGCTAAAAAAAAAAAGATTAAAATATTATTATTAAGTAGTTTAAAAGCAAAAAATTCTAAAATAAAAACTGATTTTAAGATTTTAGTACCGAGTAAAAGAACTGACAGGATTCAAGAAATGCACATACTTATTGGTCATATTATTTGTGAAATTATAGAGAATAATTTCTTAAAAAAATAAATGTATTATAAAATTTTTGATATTCTAGACAATAAAACAAAGTTAAAATTTATCGCAATTTTTCTTTTTTATTTAGTATCAATTTTTTTAGATTTACTAAGTATATCGATAATACCAGTCTTAATTGGAGCTTTATTATCACCGGATATAGATAGCTCAAGTAAATTTTATTTTATTTTTGAAAAGGTAAAAAATTTAGATTTAAACATTTTATTATTATTTATAATCTTTATCTTCATAATTAAAAACATTTTTCAAGTGATAATGTTTTTTTACGAAAGCAGAGTTTTAAGTAATTTATATATAACTGTATCGAGAAAGTTATTAAAATTATATTTTAGTAAAAATTTGATTGAACATAAAAATTTAAATCCAAGTTTTTTTGTAAGAAATGTTATTACAGAAGCAAAAGCAGTAAAAAATGTAATTCAAAGTAACTTTATAATTTTAAGAGATGTAATAGTCATATTTGGAATTGTTTTATTACTTGGCTTTATTAATTTAAAGATTACCCTAAGCATATTTTTTGTTTTTACTCTTTTTCAAATTTTATACTCAAAGACTTTTAAGAAGATGTTGGAAACAAAAAGTCATAAAAATATGAATACAAGAGCTATAATGACTAGAACTATACTAGAATTATTCAACTCAATTATAGATATTAAATTGACTAAAAAAGAGTTTTTTTTGTCCGAAGTATATCAAAAACATAATAAAGCTTATGAAAAAAATGAGATCATTCTTAATTTATTCAAAAAGATGCCCCGTCACATTTTCGAGGTAGTCTCTATTTTAATTCTCTGTATAGCGATAATAAAATTTTTAGAGTTTAATATTGATGCTTCAGAAATTTTAATAATCTTATCAGTTTTAACACTTTCAATATTAAAATTATTACCCTCTTTTACAAGCTTGTCGATAAATTTGGTAAATCTAAAAGTATTCAAACCTTCAATTTATTTAGTTTCAAAAGAATTAGATGAATTTAGAAAAAAAAATTTATCATTATCATTTGATGTACCAAATGAGTATGAAAATTTAAATTTCAAAAGTATAAATTTTGAAGATGTAAATTTTAGTTATGATAAAAAAAAAACAGTAATTTCAAATTTAGACTTAGATATTGGAAATGATAATTTTATAGGGATTACTGGAAAATCTGGATCTGGAAAAAGTACTTTTTTGAATTTATTTTTAGGCCTCATTAAACCAGAAAAAGGTAAAATTTTTATAAATGGTGAAGATTTGGAAAATTTTAAGAAAAAATTTCATAATAATTTATCATACGTACCTCAAGAAATTTTTTTGATTGACGACACAATTAAAAACAATATTGCTTTTGGTATACCAGAAAATGAAATTGATAAAAATATATTAGAGTCCGCTGTCAAAAACGCATGTGTTAATAATATGGACGGATTGTCAATAGAAACTGTAATAGGAAATAATGGAGCAAAGATTTCAGGAGGGCAAAAACAAAGAATTGCAATTGCAAGAGCTCTTTATAGAAAGCCAGAAATTTTGATATTAGATGAAGCTTTAAATGCTATAGATTTAGATTTACAAAATAAAATTATTTCAAATTTGAAAAATATGTCATTAAAATTAGTAATAATTGTTACTCACGATCTAAATCTATTAAACATTTGTGATAAAAAGTATTTATTAGAAAATAACAAATTAAAGAAATTATAGATCAAACTCATATAATAATGAACTTGAAAATTAATCAAGCAGTAATTTTTTGTGGTGGATTTGGAACAAGAATAAAGAAGTATACACACGGAACTCCAAAACCCCTCTTTAAAATAAATAACAAAAGTTTCTTAAAATATCTTATAGAAAATATTACAAGATTTGGTTTAGAGGAAATTTTTTTATTATGTCATTTCAAAACAAAAATATTTAGGAAAGAATTTAAGAATTATAAATACAGAAATTGTAAAATACATATTATTCACGAAAAGGAACCATTAGGATCTGGAGGCTCCCTGAAAAATATAAAAAGGAAGTTAAAAAAATATTTTTATATATTTAATGGTGATACTTTTTTTGATTTTGATTATTTAGATTTAAAAGAAAATTTAAACAATAAAAATATTGTAACTTTAGCAACAGTAATAAATCCAAATGTAAAGCATGGAAATTTATTAGTCAAAAAAAATAAAGTAATTGGTTTTGGTATTTATAAAAATAAAAATATTAATACTGGCGTAGGGATTGTAAATAAAAAAATATTTAAATATTTAGATGATCTAAATAACAATTTTATTTCTCTTGAAAAAGAGTTATACCCAATTTTATGCACTAGAAACGAAATTGGTTCAAAAAAGTATAATTTACGTAATTATAATTTTATTGATATTGGTACTCCAAAAGATTTTAAAAAGATAAAAAAATTTTTAAAAAAAGTATTATTAAAACCAGCTGTAATTTTAGATAGAGATGGAATAGTAAACATAGACAAAGGATACACATATAAAATAAAAGGATTTAAATGGAGAAAAAATATTATTAATTTAATAAAAAAATTGAATAGAAAAAATTATTACGTTTTTATTGCAACTAATCAATCTGGTATTGGCAGAGGATACTATAAAGAAACTGATGTTAAAAATTTACATAAATGGATGAATCATTATTTAAACAATAAATGTGCACATATAGACGAATTTTTTTATGCGCCGTATTATGAAAATTCAAAATTTAAGAAATATAGAAATAATAGAAATTTAAGAAAACCTAATATTGGCATGTATAAGAAAATTATTTCAAAATGGTATATAGATAAGAAAAAATCCTTTGTAATTGGCGACACTGAGTCGGATATAAAATTTGCAAAAAATGCAGGTTTAAATGGAATATTGATAAAACCTAAAGACGATGTATATAAAGTTTCCCTAAAAAAATTAAAGACTGTTTAAGTATAATTAAATCTTATAGTGTAAGACAAAAATGAAATTTAAAGAATTATTTAATACAAAAAATATTAAAACTAATCAATCTTTTGTAATTGCTGAAATAGGACACAATCATAAAGGTTCAATTGATACTGCAAAACAACTTTTTTTAACTGCAAAACAATGCGGAGCAGATGCTGTAAAACTGCAAAAAAGAGACAATAAAAGCTTATATACCCCAGAATTTTTTAATGAACCATATCAAAGTGAAAACAGTTATGGGAAAACTTATGGAACTCACAGAGAATATTTGGAGTTCGGAAAAAAGGAATATTTAGAATTAATTAAATACGCTAAAAAAATTGATATAGAATTTTTATGCACACCTTTTGACTTTAACAGTATAAAATTTTTAGAAAATATTAATGTTAAAGCATACAAAATTGCTTCTGCAGATTTAATAAATATCCCCCTAATTCAAATGATTGCAAAAACCAAAAAACCAATATTCCTTAGCACCGGTGGAGGAAACTTTGAAGACATTAATAGAGCTTATAAGTGCATAAGTTCAATAAATAAAAAACTTGCTATATTACACTGTACAGCTTCATATCCTGTGGATTTAAAAGATATGAATTTAAATGTAATTACGAAACTAAAAAAAAAGTACCCAAAAAATTTGATTGGACTATCTGATCATGAAAATGGAATAGATGCAGCTCCGTTAGCTTATATGTTGGGAGCGAGAGTATTTGAAAAACATTTTACTTTAGACAGGTCTTGGAAAGGTACTGATCATGCTTTTTCATTAGAACCAACTGGTCTTAAAAAATTAATTAGAAATCTTAAAAGAATTCCAATTATTTTAGGAAAATCTGAAAAAAAACTTTTAGCTGCTGAGAAAAAACCTTTATTTAAAATGGTCAAATCAATTGTAGCATCTAAGGATTTAAATAAAGGAACGAAATTAAATTATAATGATTTATCATTCAGATCACCTGGAGGTGGTTTGAAGCCTTATGAATATAAAAAATTATTAAATAAAATAGTTAAGATTGATGTTAAAAAACATCAAAAAATTTTAATTAAAAATCTTAAATGAAAAAAAAAATATCATTTCCAAAAAAAAAGAATATTGGAAAAAGAGACTGGGGTAAAGAAGAGCTACTAGTTTTAATACCAAAAATTTTAACACTAAAAAAATTGTTTATAAAAAAAGGCAAAAAGGGTGGATTACAATATCATAGAAAAAAAAATGAATGTGGATATTTAATTAAAGGTAAATTATTAATTACATTTGACGATGGAAATGGAAAGTTAAAAAAAAGAATTATAAAAAAAGGTGAAAGTTTTCATTTTCTACCTAAAGGCATTCATCAAGAAAAAGCTTTAGAGGATTGTGAAATTATTGAAGCCTCCACACCCCACTTTAACGACAGGGTAAGAGTTGAAAAGAAATATAATTTAATTACAGACAAAGGTTTACCGACAACAAGCTTGAAAGATATAAAATTTAAATAGATCACATATTTTAATTAATGAAAAAAAATTTTTTTAAATTAATTGCTCTTATTCCTGCAAGAAGTGGTTCTGAAAGAATTAAAAACAAAAATATAATAAATTTTTTTGGTCGACCTTTAATTTCATATACTATCAATGCTGCTATAAAGTCTAAAATATTCAATAAAATTATTGTATCAACAGACTCAAAAAAGTATGCAAAAATTGCGACTAAATATGGTGCACATGTACCTTTTTTAAGACCTAAAAATATATCAAAAGCCACTTCATCTGATTATGAGTGGGTTAAATTTACCTTAGACAAATTAAAAAAAAATAATGAGATTTTTACACATTTTTTTATTTTGAGACCAACAAGTCCTTTAAGAACCAAAAATACAATACTGAGAGCATGGAAAAAATTTAAAAAATTTAAAAATATTGATTCTTTAAGAGCTGTTGAAACAGTAAAACAAAATCCAGGGAAAATGTGGAAACTTAAAAATAAATATTTAATTCCTTATGAAAATTATAAAATAAATAGTCAACCTTCCTACAATAATCAAAGCAAGGTATTAAAAAAGATGTATATACAAAATGCTAGTTTAGAGATATCGAAAGTTAATGTGCTTAAAAAATATAAAACAATAACAGGAAGGAAAATAATTCCTTTTTTTAGCCAAGATTTTGAGGGTTTTGACATAAATTATCCATTTGATATTGAATTATTAAAGTTAAAATTAAAAAAAAAACTTAGATTAAATTAGTATGCTTGGAAGAATTATTACAATTGAAAGAATAAAACCTAGCTTAGTGGCTAATTTATTTGGACTTCAAAGTCTAAGATATATTCTTGCTCATATAATCTATAACGTAAGATTTAAAAAAGACTTAAATAAAAGTAATCATACAATTACTGCAAAAACAGAGGGTTATTGTAAGATCTCAAATTTTATTAATAATAAACATTTAGGTGATATTAAAAAAGAATTTGAAAGTTTGATTAATTCTGTTCATTGTAAAAATTTACAAAATGATGGAACAAATTATTTAACAGTATACTTGAATGATAAAAAAATTTATGAAAATTATCCTACTTTAAAAAGAGTTATAGAGGATAAAAGAGTCCAAGAATTATTTTGTGAGTCTGAAAATAAAAAGAATACAAATATATACTGTAGGCTTGAAAGAATAATTGTAAAAGATAAAAACATTGAAGATACAAACAAGAATTTCCACTATGACTCTTATCATAATACTTTTAAAGCTTGGTTTTATATTAGTGAGTCTAATGATAAAAATGGTCCATTAGTATTGATACCAGGTTCTCATAAATTTTCTCTCAAAAGAGTATGGAATAGTTATTTAGAGTCTATAAAGTTTAGTTTTTTCGTAAAAAAAAATAAAAAGTTTAAGTCAAAAAATATTCCTAATAATTTTGCAGTTGATAATTATCAATATTTTAGATTTAAAAATAAAAATCACTCTCTGGATAAGAAAGCAAATAAATTGATTTCAAACGAAAATACATTCTTATTTGTTAATACACATTGTGTTCACAGAAGAGGAGATGCTGAGGAAAATTATGCGAGAGACTCTATTCATTTTTACTCAAGAGAAAATCCTTTTGATTGATTAAAGTGAAAAATATTTTTATTAATTTGCTAAAATTATTTAGTATTTATATTTCGAGAACGAATTGGAAATCTTATTATTTTAATCAGTTAAAAAAAAACAGCCTTGATATAAGCTTTGATGAAATATACAAAAAAATTTATAAAAAAAATGATAATTTAATAATATTTGATATTGGTGCCAATGTAGGGCAGTCTATAATAAGATTTCAAAAAGAATTAAAATGTAAAGAAATTCATTCCTTTGAACCAAACACTGAAGCATTTGAAAAATTAAAAAAATTCTCTTCGAATTCTATTTTTTTAAATAACTGCGCTTTAGGTGACAAAAATCAGTATAAAGATTTTTATAATTATAAAAAAACTAGCTCAAGTAGTTTTTATAAATTGAATAAAAATTCATCAATTTATGAAATAAATAAAGATTACAACGTTTCAAAAATTGAGATTAAAACGTTAGATGGTTATGTTAAAAAAAATATGAATATTAACAAGATTAATATTCTAAAAATTGATACACAGGGTTTTGAAGTTGAGGTATTAAGAGGTGCTAACAATTTAATTAAAAATAAAAAGATAGATTTTATTGAGACAGAAATTAATCTTGGTTTTCAGTATGAAAATAGAACTTCTTTTAAAAATATAGAAGATTTATTATTTGATAACTATATCCTAATTGCTTTAAAAGAAAGTGGAAATATAATTTCAAATCTCGATTTTCAAACTAATGCTATTTATGCAAATAAAGAAATAATCAATAAATTTTATGAAAATTAATTTAAAAAATTTAATTAAAAATTATTATTATAAGTTTAATTCTAAAAATTTAGTAAAAAATTTTCCTGACTGGAGTAATATTTTAAGAGGAATAAAATTTGAAAGCAAAATCACAAATAATCCTCAAAGAATACTAATTGCTACAAGCACAGGGGGTCATAGACATGCAATTTCAGCTGAAATATTATTTGGGCTTTCACTAAAAGCAAGAGGAATTGAAGTTGACTTTCTCTTATGTGATCAAGCTTTACCAGCATGTAGTGAAATTACATATATGAATTATAAAAAAAAAAAAGATTTTATTAATTATGGATCAAGTATCAAATGTTCTTCATGTTGGAACGCAGGAAAATATTCACTTACTCAAGCAAATTTTA
>MDSZ01066041.1_pt1 | contig 23203 bp, 17 predicted proteins | sample 811201 | NCBI WGS metagenome assembly MDSZ01 (sample SAMN05326647, study PRJNA326480) | marine metagenome | isolation source: seawater | place: Indian Ocean: North | collected 2010
ACCAAGAAAATATGCTCCACCATCACCAAGAAAAATTCTTCCAAAAGGGAAATTTAAAATGAATATGCCTAATATAGAAAAAAATAAAGCTACAAAAAATAAAACATTGGAATAGTTATTATAAATTTCAGGGAATATCAAAACAGATAGACATATAGACATACAGAAAAGGAGCACAAGACCATTAATTCCATCGATCATGTTGAATGCATTAACCATTCCTGAAAGAGCAAAACAGATGAATAAAACTGAAAACCATTTAAAAGAAAACAAATCGTCAAGAATAGGAATATCTAACGAGTAAGCTTCTATTCCCAGGTAAAAATACATTAGATAAGCTGAAGGGAAAACAATAAGCAGTCTTAATATTGGCCTAATACTGATTTGAAGATCATCAATAATACCTAGTATAAAAACTGGTAAAGAGCAAAATAATAGAGTTTGTAGATAATTGTATTCATAAGTGTTATCTAAAAAAGTAACAATTAATAAAGAAGCAAATATACCAACTCCACCAAATCTAGATATAGATTTTTTATGTAATGTTTGTGGGGTTTTTCTTAAGTTGGAAATTCCAAAACTTACACTTATTTTATCTAAAAAGATTAAAAAGACACCTATAAGAAAGGATATAGGTAAAATATCAGTCATAAAAATTATCCAAAATATCTTTCAAATAGACCATGAATCTTCCAGCATCAGCTCCATTGATAATTCTATGATCATAGGACATTGCTATTGGCATAATATCTAACTCCTCAGCAAGAACTAATCTTTTAAAGGTTTTAGACATTGATATTATTGCCACGTCTGGAGGATTAATTATAGGAGTAAATCCCACACCTCCAAGCTTTCCTAGACTTGAAATTGTAATAGTCCTATTTTTTAGATCTGTATTAAGTAATTTTTTATTTCTTGCTTTTTCAGCTAGTTCTTTAATTTTTAATGAAATTTCTTCCAATGATAGTTTCTCTGCTCCGTGAATTACAGGAACAACTAAACCATCTTCTGTATCAACTGCTATACCTACATTAATATAATTTTTTAGTACTATCTGATCATTTTCTAATAACGAAGAATTGAAGATGGGATACTTCTTAAGAGCCTTAGTTAAAGCTTTTACCATAAAAACTAAAGGGCTAGCTTTAATGTCATTTTTTATTCTATTTATTTTTGACATATTAATTTCATCAAAGTGTGTTACATGTGGAATAGAATCCCATGCAGCTTGAACATTTTTAGCTCCTAAAATTCTAATTTTTGACATTTTTTGTAGAGAGTAATTACCTTCATCTGAAAAATCAGATTCTTTATAGGTTTTTAACTCTACAGAATGCTCTTTTGGAGAATGTATATAATTTTTTAGGTCTTCTTTAGTTATCCTTTGATTCTTTCCAGTACCACTTATCTTTGTTAGATCAATCTCAAGCTCTCTTGCATATTTTCTTACTGCTGGTCCAGCATTTATTCCAGAAACTTGAATGGCTTCTTTATTGATTTTATTCTGCACAGTCTTAGCAGATTCTTTTACAGGTGATTTATCTATTTCTTTAGTTGTTTTATCAGGTTGTTGAGCCTCGATTTTAGCGAAAAGCATTCCTTCATTAACACTGTCACCTTCTTTAACTAGAACCTCCATAATCTTCCCTTCATAATCAGATGGAACTTCCATTGCTGCTTTTTCAGACTCTAGAACTATCAGTGGATCATTTAATTTAACCTGATCACCAGATTTAATATTGATTTCGATAATTTCAGTAGACTCGGCCTCACCTAGATTTGGAATCTTTAAATCAATAGTACTTAATTTTTCCATGGTGCCTCTTTATTTAAAACAATACCAGAATCTATAATAAATTTATCTGCTTCTTTCTTTTTATCACACATCAATAAGCTATTTAACACTATATGATTTTTACTTATTTCAAAGAAATCTCTCAATTCTTCCCTTGTGTCACTTCTACCAAAACCATCTGTGCCTAAAATTTTATATTCACCTTTGATCCATTCTCTTATTTGATTGGGATATGCTCTTTGATATTCTGAAACTGCAAGTGTTGGCATTTCTTCTTCAAAACATATCTGAACATATGGTTTTTTAAATTTTGCATTCAGTCTATTTTGCCTTTCAACTTCTATACCATCTTTATAAAGCTCATTAAAACTTGTAATGGACCAGATATCTGCATTAATTTGGTACTTTTTTAACTCTTCTGCTGCTTCTAGAGCAAAATTTAAAGTAACACCTGAAGCAAGTATTCTAAGATTTGCATTTTTAGCTTCCTTAAATCTATATGCACCTCTTAAAATTTCGTCATTTTTTAGTTTTTTGGGTCTAGCTGGATGAGAGTAGTTTTCATTCATTAATGTGATGTAGTAATACCTATCATTTTCGCATTCATACATATCTTTTATACCTTCTTGTATTATTGCTGATAATTCATAGGAGTAGCATGGATCATAAGACCTGCAATTAGGTATAGTAGATGCAAGAATATGACTATGTCCATCTTGATGCTGCAATCCTTCTCCATTTAATGTTGTCCTGCCAGAAGTTGCGCCAAGCAAAAAACCTTTTGCTCTGGAATCTCCTGCAGCCCAGGCTAAATCATGAGTTCGCTGAAAGCCAAACATAGAATAAAAAATATAGAATGGAATCATTGGAAAATTATTGTTTGAATAAGATGTTGATAAGGCTAGCCATGCTGAAAATGCACCAGCTTCATTGATGCCTTCTTCAAGCATTATTCCTGATTCGCTTTCTCTATAAAACATTACTTTATCTGCATCTTCTGGTTCATATTTCTGACCTTCAGAAGAATAAATTCCAAATTGTCTAAATAATGCATCCATACCAAAAGTTCTTGCTTCATCTGGAACAATAGGCACTACTCTTGAACCTATGGTGGCATCTCTTAAAAGTTTTGTTAATAACCTAACAAAAACCATTGTCGTTGATTGTTCTCTATCTAATTTTTTATCAAAATCTTGAAAAGATTCTTTTTTTGGAATTAATTTCTCTTTTGATACTGTTCGAGATGGTAAGAACCCACCTAATTCTTTCCTTCTTGATAATAAGTATTCCTTAACTTTTTTATTGCTATTTAAGTTAAGAAACTTAGGGTTTTCTAAACTATCTTTTTTAATAGGCAAATTAAATTTATCAATAAAATCTTCTAGATTTTCTTTTGTAAGTTTTTTTACTTGATGAGCTGTATTATCTGCTTGTCTTGATCCTATTCCATAGCCTTTTATAGTGAAAGCAAGAATAACAGTTGGTTTTTCTTTTTCTTGATATGCTAAGCGATAAGCATTATAGATTTTAGTAGGATCATGTCCCCCTCTATTTAAATTTTCAATATCTTCATTGCTTAATGAATCTATCATTTTTAGCACCTCTGGATTTTTGCCAAAAAAGTTTTCTCTAGTATATTTGCCTCCTTTTGCTTTGTAGTTTTGATACTCTCCATCTACTGTTTCATCCATAATCTTTTGCAATAATCCATCTTTATCGCTATTAATCAGTTCATCCCATCTTCTTCCCCAAATTAGATGAACAACATTCCATCCTGCTCCACTAAATTGCTTAGCAAGCTCAGTAATAATCTTTGAATTGCCTCTTACAGGACCATCCAATCTCTGTAAATTACAATTTACAACAAACACAAGATTATTAAGCTTCTCTCTTCCTGCTAAACTTATTGACCCCATAGATTCTGGTTCGTCCATTTCACCATCACCACAAAAAACCCAAACTTTTCTATCTTCAACTGCTTCAATCAAACCTCTTTTTTCTAAATAACGCATTACGTGGGCCTGAAAAATTCCAAATATTGGGCCTAAGCCCATTGAAACTGTAGGAAATTGCCAATAATCTGGCATTAACCAAGGATGTGGATAAGAAGACAAGCCCTGTCCTTTTATTTCTTGTCTAAAATTATCAAGTTGTTTTGACGATATGCGACCTTCAAGAAAAGATCTTGCATATATACCTGGAGATGAGTGGCCTTGAAAATATACTAAGTCTCCAAGTGATTTATCTGAACCCCGAAAGAAGTGGTTGAACCCTACTTCATATAATGTTGCTGCTGAAGAATATGTAGAGATATGCCCCCCTAGATCAGATTCTTTATTTGCTTTAAGTACTGTTAATAGACTGTTCCACCTAATAAAATGTCTAATTATTTCTTCATAATCTAAATTACCTGGATAAGGTTCTTCTTCATCTGAATGAACTGTATTTTTAAAGGGGGGGTTATTTAGTTCTGGCACCTCAATGCCTTTTACTCTAGCTTCTGTATATAGAGCTGTTAATAATTCTTGTGTATATTCCTTTCCATCAGAAATAAATACGTTTTCTAATGCTTCAAGCCATTCTTGAAACTCTTTTTCAAAATCATGATTTTGCATTTTAAGTGCATTTTACAATAGTTTTTTATCTATTAATTAAACTAAATTAATGATGTTGAAAGAAATTGCTAATATTTTTTATACATATTATTATTTGCTTTTAATAAAACCTACTGTAATATAGGCATATAAGGGGATTAGAGCTTTGAACATATTAAGAATAATACTAACGTTAATTTTACTGCCGGCTTATGCTATTGCCGACGAAGATGCTGTACAGCCAATTGAAGAAAAAACAGAAGTTAAAGAAGAAAGCTCAGATGATAATTCTGAGACAGTAGAAGATTCTTCCGCTGGTCTTAATGCAAGTGATATTGCTAGTTTATTAGCTCTTGCTTTTGGAGCAGCAGTTTCTGCAGATGAAGAAGATGGCGGTTCATCAGAACAAACAGGGCCATTTACACCTCCACCAGATCCAACACCGGAACCAACACCGGAACCAACACCGGAACCAACACCGGAACCAACACCGGAACCAACACCTGACCCAGGTACAGGTACAGGTACAGGTACAGGAACAGGAACAGGTACTTAATCATTTGATTAGGTACTTGTACCTAATCTTTATATTTTCTTAGATATCTATATAAGTTATCTTTTCTTACTAGTTTTGAGCCAGGATCTTTTGTCAAAGGTCGCCACAAGAAATTAAACCATTCTCCTGAGATTGGTATTTGAAAATAAATGCCTTTATCAAAGCTACCTTCTCCAAATTGCGAGGATGTGACATTAGTTTTAGTAAAGAAACCACCCATTACAACTCCATTAGTAAACCTTCTTGATATGTCGAAAGTATACCCTTTGTCTCCAGCCAAGTATTCTCCATAAGATACATGAAGAGAGAAAGGTAAAATTCGTTCATTTTCATAATAAAAATTAACATGTCCAGTGATATTAGAATAATCCATTAAGCCAAAGCCCAAATCATAATCTCTTTTATACACATCAAATACTTCAAACCCGACGGCAAAAGGTAGATTATTCTTATTCCATAAATACTCAAAACCATAACCACTAAACATCTCTTCAAATATACCTGCAGAAAGTTGTATGTGATGGCTGTCAGAAAGAGTCTTGAAATAATCAAATTGAGATCTGCCTACAATAACTCTATCTTCAAAATTATTTAAATAGTCCTTAACATCCGATCTCACTTGATTTGGATAAGTGTCTACTGGGGGTATATACAAATCATCAAAATTCTGCCACAAAGCATACTTTAAATTTGTGGTCCAGGAAAAGTTGTCATTGAAATTATATTGGGTATTCAGTTCTGCCATCAAAGCAATTTTAAAAAAATCTTCCCTTCCTGCAATAAAGGGCCTCAAGACAAAATTTGGAGAATAGAATAATTTTGGTTTATCTTCTTTTAAATACAATATTTCAATTTCACTATCTTCAAAAGTTGTGAAACTTTCGGGACTTGTTTGTTTAGCATCCAAACCATTAATTGAATAAGAAACTAAAATTTCTTCATAAAATATATCTGAATCAGAAATAGCTCTATCAATATTTGAATTAATGTAGGTTAAATCTGTGTAGGAATTATATTCTCTTACATCTATCACCAAAGTATCATCTAATTTGCCTATTTTCTTTACCTCGATTTCATTAAAGTCCAAGAGAGATCTTAGCTTTTCATGCGATTCTCTTTCATAAGGCTGATTATTAATATATGGTCTGGTAGAGTGCTTTGCTGAATTGCCTTTCCATACAAATTTGATACCTAAATAATCACTTCTTTCATAATTCATTGCTAATATGAAATTATCATTTCTGATGTATTCGAAACCTAAACTATAATCTGAGCTTCTTTCTGGAAACCCAGAAGTCTCAGGAATGTTAGTTGAATCAAGCTCCATTTTAAATAACCAATTTTCATTAAATTTGTAACTCAAACCTCCGAAAATGCCAATTTTCTCACCAGAAAAATAGTCTTTGAATCTAAATGTACCTCCTTGTCTATCTTCGATATCACAGCCAAATGATAGGCATCTTGTGGCAAAAGATTCATCTAAGTGAATAAGAGGATTGTTGTACTTAAGTTGGCCTCCATTTAATCTGCCCCAACCAACTCCGAGATGTAAATCAAGATTATCAATTCCATAACTTCCTACAATATATTCAGAAGAATAAATTCCGGTACCAGCAAGATCATTGAATCCAATTGCTATAGCTGGAAAGTTGCCTTCTTTTTTTAAGCGAAATTTTGCATTAAATCCTTTATCTTTATAATCTTGCCATTCATAGAAAGGATAAGGCCTTCCCTCGATGCTTGTGTAGAATATTGACGCTTCAAGCCAGTCATATGGCATCATAGTGAGGGTAATTTTTCTATCAGGATCTCCTCTGTATACTGTAAATGCTGAAGATGACTCTTCATAAAATCTAGCTGTAGGTATATTGATTAAGCCTATTACGCCATGGTTATTTGGGGTGTTATATCTTAAGGAATCAGAGAATAAGAAATTTCCAATTAATAATATTAATAGTACTTTAGTCTTGTATTGCATTTAAGGAAGCAGCTGAAAAAGCAATATCAGATATTATTTTTGTTGCCATGCTAATCAATGGTAAAGCTTCTAACTGATCTAAATCTCTAGGAATCACAATAGTATCTCCTGGATAGATATCAGCTTGTCCAGAAAATATATTATTTCCTACTGGAGTAGATTCACCATTTGCCCTAATGATAAATGCTGCTCTTTTATCAGCAAAAGATGTGTATCCTCCTGATGCTTGGATGTAATCGTTATAATCCATATCCGCATTAAAGATAAAAGATGATGAATTTAAAACTTCACCTTGAACAGTAACTTCTACAGAAACTGCAGGTACGATGATAATATCCCCATCTTTCAAAATAAATTCATTAGTAATGTCAGAATTTTCTGAAAAATCACCAGCAACTCTTCCCGTAGGCTCGACTAAATCTGCTAATTCAAGAACTGCTTCTATATCTATTACTCCTCTTTCAGAAACACTTGTTGATTTTTGAACTAGTGAATCAGTCAATATAGCTTTAGCTTCTCTTAATGCTTTTATTTGCTTTTCTTTAACATCTTCTCTAAATAAGCTAATACCATCTTGGAACGAATTAGGCAGAAATCCACCTGATAAAATATATAATTCCGTTAATTTTGTAGAGCTAGAAACAATAAATGTGCCTGGGTTTCTTACTTCTCCAGTTATGGAAACTTCAATAAGATTTTGTCTAACTGGTGGAAATGAGATGGCCACCAGATTAGATGAATCAAAAACTTGATTATAAGAGTTTGAGGAGCTTGATTCCGTAGTAATAACTGCAACATTTTCTAAATCAATCTCACTGGATACATTAAGAAATGAATGTAATTGTTGTGGAGATACCTTTCCTTTTACAGGAATTCTAAAAGATTGATTAGGCATTGCGATAGAAACTATATCATCTGGATCAATTAAGTTTAGTTCGATTAATTGTGAGTATTCTCCTTGAACTCTTTCATTATTCACAGGAAGTTGAAGTAATCTTTTTCTTGCCTCATTTTTTTCTTCAACTGTGAATGCTTTTCTTTCATTTTCCTCTAATTCCATTAAGAGCTTTTCATCACTATAGTTTAGAGCTTCTTCTCTACTTAAAAAATATATTTTAGTATTGCTTGAGGCTCTAAGTTCTGAATATGAATCAGGATCTGCCAATGAAAAGGCTGTTCTAGATCTAATTAATCCACTGGCAGTCTCAGTCTCATAAATTGCATAGAATGGATAGATATCACTAGAAAATCTAAGGTTTTCAAGAAATTTTCCAAGACTTTCATTAGTTGCGCTATAGAAACCTGAAGTAACAACGCTTCCTGACACAAATACATCTTTAGAGTCAATTGTTACAAAATTTCCAACATATAAAGCTTCTATATTCGATTCGTCTATTAAGTCTTCTTTATCAACAATTTTTGTTATTTTTTTACCTTCAAAATTAACAGTTACCGTTATATTTTTTTCATCGCCATTTTTAGCTAGACCTAATGCAAATGACAATAAATCTGAGTATTTATCATTTTTCTTATATTCATAAATTTTCGGTCTATTTACTGAGCCTGAAATTTCTACAAAATCATTAGTTGAATTAATTAGAATAGTATCTCCCTGCTCAATATTTATATCACTATTTCTATTTCCAAAAATTAAAAAATCATATAAATCAAATTTTATTTCGACTCCTTTTCTCAAAACGGTTATATTTCTTAGTGATGCATAGTCTTCAAAACCACCAGAATATGCAAGTGATGAGGTTATAGTTGAAAAAGGGCTAACAATATATGATCCAGGATTTTTAACTGCTCCGATTATATTTATTTTTTTTGCTGATAAAGAGCTTATGCTAACTGAAACATCTGTACCAACATAAGATAGTTCAACCAGTTGAGTGATTTTTTTTCTTACATCACTGATTGAATCACCAAAAACATTTATCGAACCAATATTTGGTAAAAATATATTTCCATCCATTCCAACCTTGATATCAAATATGTCTTTTTCTCCACCTGTTAAAATTATTTTTAATGAATCTCCCAAAGAAATATTGTAATTATTTGGAACCGGAAGATCAGACGTAGTTGAAATAGATTTTGGAATAGAATTAATATAATCAAATCCAAATATATCTGACTCTAAATATAATTCTTCTTCATTTTCATTATTATCTATAGATTTATCAGAACCATCCACGTTATCTGCATTATCTGCATTATTTTTACTAACTGACTGAACTAGTTCAGGATTATCTCTTATAATTTGTTCTAAATCGGGTTGAATCTCCTGTGCATACGAGCTTGAGACAAAAAGAATTAAAATAAAAAAAAGTTTCTTAGTCATTTGACTTTAAATTATAACAGCTTGTGCCCCAACTTCATTAATTGCACAAGAGTTTAAAATAAGTATTACATTATGTGACATTTAATAGTTTTTAAAAAGCTAATTCAAGATAATTCTACCTCTCTGACTAATAAGCAGAAAACATAGAAAAATTAGTGTGACTACTATGAAATCTAGATTTAGAAAATAATTAGAAAAAAATGATTGGCTTAGGTCTTTAAAAAAAAGAATAAGCCAAACATAGTAAGCAATGAATAATGAATTATGCTGAAACAATAAAAGAGCTTTATCTATTGAAAATAATATGAATCCAATTATAAATGATATGATAACTACGCCTTCAATAGAAAAATTTGCATATGCTTCAACCCAAAAAATAGTTGGCAGTGACCCAACTATCCCTAGCTTAGCTTCATTAGGATTATTCCAAGCCATAATTTCTTGGGTTAAAATTACAGGCTCAAAATCAAATATTGATAATGGATTAGGGAAGGTTAATCCATATAAGAAGTCCCTATAAAAAGGGAAATATTCAAGATAAACATAAATTGGATGAATTCCTCCAGTAAAAGTTCGGCTTAATACAGACGTAAAAGCTACAAAGATATCATCAGACCCCATAAAAGATTGATAAATCAGGACTAGAAAAAAAATAGCAAAAGGGCTTAAAAGAATAACGGTTGTAATTGAAACATTTCCATAATATTTTCTGAAAAAATAAATAAACATTAAGCCAAAAAATAATTCCATAATAGGGGCCTTTTGAGCAGATATGGTAAGAGAAATTGCGGTAACTATTAGTACTATTAGTTTAAATGACATCAATAAAAAATTTTTGGTTTTACTTCTTATGCTAAAAATTAAAAAAAGAGAGAAAAGCATAAGTTCTTCAAAAAATAACTCATAAAGAGAATAATTTCCTTCAAAATTATTTGTCATACTGGATCTCAGCATTGTGATGGATTCACTTGAATCTACAAGCCCCAAAGCGGCGATTCCAGCAACATTTGCAATCCCAATCTCCTGTACAAATAAAATTAGCATTGAAAGACAAATAAAAAATAAAATTATGCACATAAAAATTAAACTTCCAGAACTACTGGAATCCGATTCAAAGTAATTTATTTTTTGTAATTTTCCAAAAATCATTCTTGATGCAAGAGCACCTGATAGAAGTAAAGTAGTAGATAAAATAGTAAACAATGAAATTTTTAACACTAAAGTTTCATCGTATACTTCAGATAATCTGTATTCATCGAAACCAAAATATAATATTGGAAGGCCGATATACTGGAAAAGAAGAATAAAAAATAATAATACTGACAATATTGATACTCTTAGAATATTGCCCTGCAAAACTTTAATAATAAGAATCCAAATTACTGGGGTAAAAAACCACATAAGAATAAATAAAATATCTGGAATCATCTTTAAGTACTAAATTTTACAAAAAAGCTGTTATGTTAATTAACATTTTTATTTTTTCTCAATCATTTAAGAAAAAGCAATATCTATCTTTTCTAGAAATCTTTAGACAATCTTTATCTCTAAAGAATCTTTTCTACTGGAAAATATAATTTTTCCATTTAAAAAATTATGACACTTCTTGAATGCTTTTTGTATAGATAATTATTCCAGTTATTCCCATAAGGTACAGAAGACATTGTTTAAAAACATATAAAATTAAAAAAATTTTTACATCTAAGGCATACAAGTAGCAAACAGCAAATAGTATGAGATTTGTAATAAGCCATAAGCCCTGCCAGACCAAATTTGCATTTTGAATTTTTAGATAATTAAACATGTAAGATAACGGAGCAAAAATAAACGAAAAGCTCCCTATTATTATAAAAAAAATAAAATATTGAGTAGTATCACTCCAAGTTTCACCAAATATTGGAACTAATAAATAATATAATCCGAAATATAAAAATAAATGAAGTGATAAAGATAAGATAATTAATCTTTTCAAGAAACTTGTAAGCTCATTGAAACATTTTTTAGGTTCAATTTTTGATATTGTTCTATAGAAAACTTGGCCTAAACTATTTCCAAGCACTGAAGAAGGCAAACCTATAATTCTCTCCAGAAGATAAAAAATTCCGAGTATATATGAGCCAAAATAAAATCCTGCGAAGATAAAGAGACTCTGATATGAACCCACACTCAAAAGGCCAGCAGGTGTACCAAATCTTAAAAAATCGATATTCCTCCTAAATAATGCAATTAAATTTTTAAATTTTAATTTTTGCAAATGAGATGCTATTGATCCTTTTAGAAAAATAAAACCTGCAACCATGAATATAGTCATGCCGATAAGATTGCCAAAAATAAGAGAGGAGGCACTAGGAAATAAATATCCAAGCAATATTGTGACTGCAACAATTGCTAAGCTTTGAATAATTCTTAAGAGTCCCATATATCTATATTTTTCAGTCCTATTAAGCCAAAGATCATTAGTTTGAGTTACTCCTGCTAAGAAAATTGATAAAGGTATAAGAAAAATATAATCAGAAAGAGAGTCAAAATTTAAAGAAATAAGAATTTTTTTTCCAAATAAAAATGCTAATACGAAGAAAAAAATTGAAACTAATACTGTAATGAAAATACACAAAAAATAGAGTTCTTCAGCTCTTCGTTTTGATTTTGGCAGAACAATTGCAAATTCATACCTGCATGTAGAAAATACACTTAATATGGTTATCAATGATACATATAAAGCAAAAATACCATATTGCTCAGGTAAAAATAGTCTCGTAAGGATAGGAGAAAATAAAATTGTAATGAGCTGAGCAATTCCAGCTCCTACTGCTAGACTTGAAACATTTTTTAAGAAAATTGAGCTGAAAGCACTACTTTTCATCAACTACTCTCTCTAACTCTTTTAAGTAATTGGAGGCAAGCTTTTTGTAGCTTCTATTTTTTAGAAGCCAATCTTTTCCTCTTTGGCCTATCTCAAGCAAGTGCAATTTCCCTAGTGAAATATATTTTTCAAATATTTGCTTTAATTTTTTTGAATCTTTTGTGCTTACAAATTCACCACAATTAGCCTCATTAATCATGCTCTGCATCCCAGAATAGGAGGCGATAATTGCTTTGCCTGCAAGCATGTAGTCAACTACCTTATTCATAGATTGACCATACTCCCAAACTTCAGAATCATGAGTAGATAAATATAAAATATCGCATTTATCCAGAAAATAGGGAACTAATGTTGGTGAAATTTTTGGTCCAAAAATAACATTGTTTAAATTTTTTAATTTTTCATAATAAATATTTCTCAAGTCTCCAGACCCAACTAAAGCAAACTTTACATTTGGATTATCTTTCATTGAAATTATTGTTTCTATAAAATTATCTAAAGCATTAGTAATCCCCATACTACCTGCATAGCCAATAGTTATTTTTTTATCATCTAGATTCATAATTTGCTGTAGTTCCTGATTTTTTTTATCAAGATAACTTTTTTCATTAAATCCTAAAGGACTGCAAAAAAAGCGCTTATTTTTGATATTTAACTTTTCTAAATGTTTGTCTAATCCTGGCATTGTTCCAACAACCAGATCTGAATGCTTATATCCAATCTTTTCAATTGAAGACATGAGCATTATTAAAGGATTTTTACTTTTATATCCACCCTCTGCAGTTAGAGTAAGTGGCCAAATATCACGAATTTCAAAAACTAATGGAACTTTAAAAAAAAATTTATACAAGATGCCGTTTAAAATTGAAAAGAAAGAAAGTGATGAAACTACTATTATGTCTGGTAAATATTCTCTTTTTAAAAAAAGTAAAAAAAATACTTTCACTTCGAAATCTATCCAACTCAATATCCTTTTTAAAGAATTGGTCTTTTTATATTTTATTGTTCTGATTATTTTTACTTTATATTTTTCAGTATTTAAGTTGTTGTATATTTTTTTATATTTAGGAAACTTACCAAAGTGATTTGAATCACTTGTTAAAACTGAAACATCTGCACCAAGAGAATTCATTTCTTCTGACAAATAACAAATTCGTGATAATGTTCCATAATCTGGAGGTGTTGCATACTTTGATATGAATAATATTTTCAATTAACTTTTGATTTGATAGTTGGAATATCGTTAATCTTTTTTATGACTGGCTCAAAATCTAACCCAACAGAATCTAAATACCACTGCAAATTTGGATATCTGGGCCTATTTTCATCTTTAATAAGATCTAAGGCTTTATCTCTAGTAATATCACCTTCTCTTATTTGATTACTCCTAAAAGTATCGTGCTCAGTAAAACCTGCAACACAGTAATAGATATAATTATAAAAAGCTGCAGTACCATCGCCAATTCGCCAGGTTGTATTAGTATCTGGAGCTTTTTCCCAATCATATTCTCCCAATAATACGTCATCTATTAAATCTTCTTCCCACCTCCAATAATCAAAAACATGGAAATAATCTATTTTTTTATGGTAACTTCTCCAGTATTCTCCAGATAAAGTATCCCAAAGTGAAGAATTGAAATATCCTAAGCTCTTTAACATTGCATTGAGTCTTAAATACTGATATCTCATTTGCTTCATTCCATTACTTGAGTAAACTTTTTTTTCTTCAAAATCTGGTGGTATGCCGAGGAAACCTGCTTTAAAATGAGTGACTTCAAGAGGGTTCACTCCCCAAAGATTTAAAGAAATTCCAGTCTGTTTTTTTACAGTCTCAACATGACGAAAAAAATGTTTATCACCAGCAGTAAATATACTTACCATGCCAAGATTGGGAGATTTAAGCCAAGCTTCTATATTCATTGCTATATTCTTTCTTTTTAAGGTTATATCATCAGCTACGATAATATTTTCGACACCTAGTTTTGAACACATTCTGCTTATATTTCGTCTTCCTAAGTCGGTAACCATGCCCCAATCATACGTATATGCGATAGGTTTTAGTTTTAATTCTTTAACTATGAGGTGTAGGCTATAACAGCTATCTCTTCCACCAGAAAAAGGTACAATACAATCGTTCCCTTTAGATCTTCTGTATTTTTCAACAAGATCAAACAGAATTTCCTTTTTCTTAGGGACATTTCTTAATTGATAATTATTGCAGTAATTGCAAACGCCCTTATCATCGAAACTTATATATGGCATTGTTTCTGGCAATATGCATTTTGTGCAACGCTTTAAATCATGATCCTCATATTTCAATAATTTTTCATTTTGACTTGACAAGACTAACTCTGGAACGAGGTTTAATCTTTGATTCTTAAATTCAATAATGTCATTTATGATCTCAGATTTTTCAATATCAATAATTTTTGAGTCATTAACTAATTGATGGATTGATTTTAGACCTAATACTTTTAAGGGGTACTCTTCCGAAGAAAAATAGAAGTTTTCATTATGTTCAGAATAAAAAAGGCTTCCATTATTGGAGAATATTATAAGTTTGCCTAAATTTAATAAGACGATTGCACATGCAACAACTCCTTTACATTTACTTAAGATATGTTCACTTAAGCCATCCAAATCATTTTTTATTAGGTAATTCTCTGCTAATCCAGCAATAATCTCTGTATCAATATTCAGTTTTCTTTTTTGAGGTATCTCATCCCATAATTCTTCAAAATTTGTAATTATTCCATTATGAAGAACCATGATTTTATCCCTAATCACTGGTTGATTATCAGCATGTCCGTTAGTGATTAGTCTGCTATGTCCTAAAAGTAAATTTGCATCATCTAAATCTGCCTTATGAATTAAATTCATTATTGAGTTATCAGCTTTATAGGGTGTGAATTTTGATTTCTTGCCGACAATTAGTCCGCTGGAATCTTTTCCTCTTTGCTGTGCAAGACTTGCTAACTTTTTTAGTTCAGATAAATTAACTATTTTTTTTGAAGTAATCCCGAATATGCCGCACATATAATAGCCTTTTACAAGACCTCATTATACACATCAAAAAGATTTTTTTCCTGATGCTCCCAAGAGCATTCAGCAATTATTCTGGAGAATTTTTTTTCATCGCTATCAATTATTTTTTGTATATTTTCAATAGCGTTAACTATAGATTCCTCAGAGTCCTCACAGCAAATTCCACAGTTATATTTTTCAATGAAATTCTTTATAGATGGAAAATTGGAAGAAATAATATGTAAATTTGCGAATGAGTATTCAAATAACTTGTTAGGCAAGCAAAGATAATCTGAAAGAGATACATTCTCCAACATACATAAGCCTACATCAGCAGACGATGCTATTGGTACAACTTGTTCATGTTTAACCGATTTATGTAGATGAATATTTGAATTATTATTTTGTTTAAGCTCTATAAGTTCTGAAAGGTGTCCATGACCTAAAAAAACTAAATGGTGTTTTGAGTTTTTAAACTTTTCAAAAACAGTTAGTAGATTCTCAATGCCTCTCCCCTCCGTAAGCATTCCTATATAAATATAGATTATGGATTTATCAGGGATATTAAAAATTCTCTTTAAGTAGTTCTTTTCAATATTTTTTGAAAAATTTTCTTCTTTAATAAGTGGAGCATTTAATATCACTTTTCCAGGTTTATTTGAAAATTTTTTATAATACCAGCTCATTATTTCTGGACTTACTGTTATGAATCCATCTATCCATCTCCAGGCAATTTTTTCAACTAGAAACACTGCTTTTCCCATAAATTTTCCAAGCCCAGCACGATCAGATTCCAGTTCATGAGCATCATATATAATTTTTGAACCAAAGAATAATTTCATAATCAAACATATTGGAAGTGGAATAATATCGTGAGAATGCACAATATTCGGAGAGTTAAGTCTTCTTTTATCAAACATAACCCTAATGAAAAATTCAAATAATGTAAAAAGATGTCTTAACGATTTTGGTAATAGTGTCATTTTTTTTGAGTATAAAGATAAGGTCAGTATATCTAATGAATCTGTAGTATCTGATTTATCTAATGTTTCATTTTCTTCAAGTTTTATGCCAATACCTTGAATTTCAGAATTAGGAAAAATTTTTTGTAGAGAGATCATCTCCTTAATTATCCGTGAGTCGAAATTTATATCAGTATGGCTTAAATGAAGTATTTTGTTTTTCACTTAGAAAGAATTGATTTTTTCGATAATAAAATTTTGCTGTTCATGTGTTAGATAAGGACTCATGGGTATACTAAAAACTTCCTTACAAAACTTTTGTGTATTTGGAAGTCCAGATGAGACAACATTGCATTTTTTATAGGCTTTTTGTTCATTTAATGGAATTGGATAATAAATTGCTGTTGGAACCCCTTCAGTTTTTAATTTTGCAACTAATGAATCTCTTTTTGAACATCGTAAAGTATATTGTGCCCATGCAAAACTTTTGCATGATGAAATTTCAGGTAGAACTAAATTATTTTTGATGCAATTTATATTCTCATCATAGTATTCAGCTACTTTATTTCTTTTAATTATCTCCTCCTCCAGTAATTTCAGCTTCTCAATTAAAATTGCTGCTTGAACTGAATCTAGTCTTGAATTCATACCTATATTAATATGCTCATATTTATGCTGGCCCATTCCATGGTTTTTAATAGATCTTATAAGATAAGCTAGCTTATCATCATTCGTAAAAATTGCTCCGCCATCACCATAACATCCTAAAGGCTTTGCTGGAAAAAAACTTGTTGTAGTAATATCACCAAAATTACCAACCCTTTTTTTATCATATGAAGCACCAAAACTTTGTGCGGAATCATAGATTACCTTTAAATTATTTTTTTCAATTATTAAGTCTAGTTCTTTGCAAATTGAAGGCTTCCCAAAAAGATCTACAGGTATGACAATTTTTGGATTATGTTTATTTGATTTTGCATCGTCAATTGCTGTTTCAAGACTAAAAGGACAAATATTATAGTCATCTCCAACATCTACAAAGTAAGGTGTAGCACCAATTAAAGCTATTGCCTCAGCACTTGCTATATACGTAAATGAGGGAACAAATACTGCATCATTTTGTTCAACATCTAAAGCTAAAAGAGCAATGGTCAGTGCATCAGTTCCGTTAGCACAGGTTATTGAATGTTTCACACCAGTATACTCTGAAAGATTATCTTCAAACTTTTTAACTTCAGGACCATTAATATATTTCCCATGTTCTAAAACATTATGAATAGATTTTTTTAAGTTTTTTTCTATTAATAAAAATTGTGATCTAAGATCAATAAATGGAATTTGCATTACTCAATCTCTTTTAAAACATTATCATTGATTAATTCATATTTTGAGCCATCGGATGGACATGTAAGACTTTCATCTAATTTTTCACCTTTTTTACTCATCCAGCCCACTCTTTTTGCAGGAGAACCAACCATCAAGGCGAAGTCTGGAACATCCTTTGTTATAACTGAGCCTGCAGCTATAAAACAGTACTTTCCTAGATTATTGCCACATATGATTGTAGAGTTTGCACCAATAGAGGCCCCTTCCTTTACGATTGTTTTCTTAAATTCCTCTTTTCTGTTGACATTTGATCTTGGATTAATAACATTTGTAAAAACTGCAGAGGGTCCACAAAAAACCTTATCTTCTAGAGTAACGCCATCATAAACACTTACATTATTTTGAATTTTTACACTATCGCCTACTTGAACATTTGGGCCTACCATCACATTCTGACCTAAAGAACAATCTTTTCCAATCTTAGAATTCTCTAATATATGACAAAAATGCCAAATTTTTGTTCCTGTGCCAATTTCAACATTTTGATCTATGAAAGAACTGCCATGAACAAAATAGTTTTTTTCTTCTTCGTTCATATTTAATATTTCTTGTCAGCTGATATTAACCAGCTATTTAAATAATACAAGTTTTTTAGATTTCTTTTAAGCTGTAAGTTGGCATAGGACAGATACAACTTGAATACCTTCATCAGGACCTGTTCTACTTTCTTTTTTTCCATTTAATAGATCAATGAAATACTTGCACTCTTGTTTAAGAGGTTCCTCTTTTTCAATTTCAATATATTTATGATTGCCTTTTATGAGCACATTTTCTTTATTTAATGAATATTCTTGATAAAAAACCTTCTCTTGCCATTCTTTTGTGTCATCGAAAACGATCATTCCATTTTCTCCAATTATTGTAAGGCAATGTCTCTTTACAGGATGGATCCAAGATACATCAATCTGAGCTGTTATATCACTAAAAAATAAATTTATGTTAGCTGAATCAAAAAGATTACTTGATATTATCTGCTGCCCATTACAACTTACTTTTGTTGGAAGTTCTTTTGTAATTGCTAAAACCATAGAAATATCATGAGGTGCGAAGCTCCAAATTACATCTTCATGTTTTCGTACTTTGCCAAAACTCATTCTTTCTGAGAGGATCTTCTTAACATTTCCTATAAATCCTAATTCAATCAAATTTAAAACTTTCTCAAAGGCAGGGTGATATTGAAGTAAATGTCCAACCATCAACTTTTTTTTCATTTCAACAGATACTTTTTTTAATTTTTTTGAATCCTGAATATTTAAAGCTAAAGGTTTTTCAACAAAAACATCTTTGCCTTTTTTCATAGCCTCTAAAGCAAGTTTCACATGTGTTTCTGCTGGAGTGCATATTGCAACTGCATCAATCTCATCGTTATTAAGTGCTTCTTCAATTGTAAAATCCTTTACTTTATAAAGTTCAGAGAAATTATTTGATATTGATGAATCAATATCTGCAACTCCATAAAGATAATCAAGTTCATAAAAATTTCTAATAATATTTTTGCCCCAATAACCGCAGCCAAGAACAACTATATTTTTATTGCTCATAATCTAAAAACTTTAAACCCATTATTTATTAAAATATCTTTGTCAAAAATTGATTTGATATCAGCAATTTTGAAAATTTCTGTATCGTCTTTATAAAAATCTTTTAATTTCTCTGGGGTTAAGGATGAATATTCAAAATGACCTACAGCAACTATTAAATAATCTACATCGAAACTCATAGGGTCACTAAGCTCTATTCCATATTCTTTTTTTACAAGCTCTTTATCTGCCCAGCTATCTGCAATTTTTACTGAATTAACTTTAGTTTTAAGTAATTCATATAAGTCTGCAACTTTTGTATTTCTAAAATCTGGACAATTATCTTTGAATGTAAATCCTAAAATTCCAACATCAGAATTTTCTATCTCCTTAAATTCTGATAACTCTTTTAAGACTTTATCTCCAACAAATGAAGACATGGTGTCATTTATTTCTCTACTTGTAATGATTAATTTAGGGTCAATTCCCGAGGCCTTTGCTTTGTGTGCCAAATAAAATGGATCTACACTTATACAATGACCGCCAACAAGACCAGGCCTAAAAGGTAAAAAATTCCATTTTGAACCAGCAGCTTCAAGAACATCTAAAGTATCTATATCTAATGAATTACATATCATTGAGAGCTCATTAGTAAAAGCAATATTAATGTCTCTTTGAGTATTTTCTGCTACCTTTGCTGCCTCAGCAACTTTGATGTTTTTCGCTTTATATGTTCCTGCATCAATAATAGACTTATAAAGTTTATCAACTATATCAGCAGCTTCTGAAGTGGATCCACTAGTTATCTTGCATATCTTTGTAAGAGTATTTTTTTTATCTCCTGGAACAATTCTTTCTGGACTATATCCGCAAAAAAAGTCTCTGTTAAATTTAAGATTGGAACTTTCTTCTAAAATGGGAACACATACTTCTTCTACACAACCAGGGAATACTGTTGATTCGTAAATAACTAAATTATCCTTGGATAGATTTCTGCCAACTAATTTAGAAGCATTAATTGTAATTGAGAGATCTGGATTATTAGATAAATCTATTGGAGTTGGAACTGCAATTAAAAAAATATCTGAATTGACTAAATCATTTTCATCAGAAGTAAATATTAGATTTTCAGCATCTTTAATTTCAGATTCATTTAATTCATTAGTTTTGTCCTCAAATTTTTTTAATTCAGAAATTCTTTTTTCGTTAACATCAAAAGCAATCACTTTATATTTTTTTGCAAATTCAATAGCTAGTGGAAGGCCAACATAACCTAAGCCTATAACTGCTATGTTTTTATTCCTAAGATTCATCATTGGGGAGTAATTCTATTTTCTGTGATTATAAATAAAATTTATTGTCATAAAAATGATGTAAATAAAGGTAATCAAAAAGGTTCCAACTATCAAAATCAATGCTCTCGATGGGTAAGTTTTTGATTCAGGTACATAAATTTCATCAATAACCTTGAATGAATAGTTTTCATTTATTTCTGCTAGCATTTTCTGTTCAATTTCAGATTGTATCAATAAGCTTATTGCTTCTTTAGTTTCAACATTTTCATACATATTAAGTTGTTTATTAAGAAAACTAATATTACTTTCAGTCGTTATTAATTTTTCAGCCCTCAATTTACTATCTGCCACTAAAATTGCATGTTGTAAAAATTCTGCAGCAAAGTAAGGCGATACATGGTCATAAGATATGGTTATGATTCCAGTTCTGAGATTGTGGTTAAAAGTAAGGTCATCTAAAAAATTCTCATGATAAATTTCGACGTTAGGTTTTTCTAGCCATTCTGCTGAGTCAGTATTAAAGATTGAACTATCTATTACAATTTCTTTTGATGTTGAATTATAAGTCTTATAGGCAAACAGTCTTGGAGCAAAATATGGATTCTCAAAAATATTTTGAAAAAAAGATCTTGACCTTAAAGTTGCCTCTAACATTATTGATTTACTGACTTCAGATTCACTGGCATTGATTCCAGCAAATGAAGCAAACCCACTTAAATTTGAGGGCATAAACCTCGAAACAGTATTTTGATTTTCTATAGGAGCTATAACAATTGAAGCTCTATAAATATTTGGTTTCAAGAAACCATAAGTTAGTGAAATTACTACAGCAATAATTATCACTAAAGATAATGATTTCCATTTAGAAAATAGAAAATTTGAAATTTCAAAAATATTTATACTCTTGTCCATAACTCTATTGGTGCCCAGGGCCGGACTTGAACCGGCACGAAGTTTCCTTCGAGGGATTTTAAGTCCCTTGTGTCTACCAATTTCACCACCTGGGCAACAGGGTCAGATTTTATCATCAAATGAGATATTTTGTTCTTTCTCCCTATCATCCAGTTCAGTATATTGACTTCTAATTATATTATTCTTATTAATTACTGCTTTTAAAATACTAAGCTTAATACCTATATCTTCAGCAAACTTTAGTAGTGCTATAGTATCTTTTGGAAAACAAGCACCTCCAAAACCTCTTCTTCCATCATGTCCAGGAACATTCATATGACTTTTTCCAATTCTTTTGTCTAGGGATATAGCTCGTATGAATGTATCCCAATCATCATTATTATCAAGCTTATTGAATACATCATGCATTTCATTAAAAAATAAAACTTTAGTTGCCAAGAATGTATTAATTGAATATTTGACTAATGACGCAGAGCTGATATCTAAGAATACATGTTCAGTTGATTTACATACTGAATGATCAAGATAAAATTGAGAAACTCGTAAAGCAGTATCTTTATCGCCACCAAAAATAATCATTTCTGAATTTATAAAATCTTCATTTGCATGCTTTTCTCTTAAAAATTCAGGATTGTATATTATTTTGGTGTTTGTTTTTGCTATTTTTTCTAAAATAGAGGGTAAAACTGTGCTTTTTATTGCAATTATAGATTCTCGACATTTTGCTACTAATTCTTGTATAACAGCTTCTATTATTGAAGAATCTTGAATACCATTTTTTCCCATTGGTGTTGGTACGCAAACAAAAATTAATTCTGGATCAAATTCAGCTAGCTGATCTATATTTGTTCCATTTTTTGGATCTACTATAAACTTATTAGTGTTCTTGCTAAAACCACAATCTGTTGCTTTACCAACAAATCCATGACCTATAATTCCTATTTTTAACTCTTTATCGCTCATAAGTTTTATGCCAACTTAAAAATTCTTTAATTCCTTCTTCAAGATTTATTTTAGGATTATATCCTAATACACTTAAAGATTTATCGAGGTCTGCATGCGTGTAAAGTGATTCATCAGAGACCATGATATTTTCTACTTTAGCCTCAATTTTTAGATTATTCTCTAAAATTTTTAAGAGTTCTAAAGTTAGAATTGGAGAACCATTACCAATATTGAATAATTCGCTACCAATTTTTTTACTAGAATTCATTAAAAAATCTATGGATTTACTAATTCCATCTATAGCATCATCGATAAAAGTCATATCTCTTGCCATGGCTCCATTATTATGAAGTCTAATTGTCAGTCCTTTTTTCAAGGACTCAGTAAAAGAGAAATAAGCCATGTCTGGTCTACCAAATGGGCCATAAACAGAAAAAAATCTAAGTCCTACAGAATCTATTTTAAAATTTAATCTTTCTATGTATTCTTCATTGAATAATTTTGTTTTCCCATATAAAGATTTTGGTTTTAAATCTGTAAAATTTTCTGAAAATGATTGGGAAGAAGAATCATCATAAACTGAGCTACTAGATGCATAAATTAATTTTTCTATAGAGTTCTCTATGCAGTAATCTACAACCTTTTTAAAACCATCTACATTTGAATGCTGATAATTGGCTTTTTTTTCTACAGGGACTCTAACTCCTGCTTGTGCAGCAAGATTGATAACTAAATCAAAGCTTTTATTTAAAGAGTTTATTTGGTTAATATCTAGTTCATTAAACTCAAAATTCTCTGATTTAAGTATTGAAAGCCTGCGTTTTTTTAGGGCGATATCATAATAATTATTGACATTATCGATTCCGACTATTTCATGTCCCTGCTCAATTAGTTTCTTTGCTAAATGAAATCCTATGAATCCAGCTACGCCTGTGATTAAAATTCTCATAATCTGGAGGCTGAGAACGGAATCGAACCGATGTTAACGGAGTTGCAGTCCGCTGCATAACCACTCTGCCACTCAGCCATTCT
>MDSZ01269148.1_pt1 | contig 23194 bp, 28 predicted proteins | sample 811201 | NCBI WGS metagenome assembly MDSZ01 (sample SAMN05326647, study PRJNA326480) | marine metagenome | isolation source: seawater | place: Indian Ocean: North | collected 2010
ACCAGTGCCAGTTGGACCCGTTATCCCCATAAGTGAGGGACGCAACATAACCTGCCCATTTCCACCTAGATAAAGATAATCTCCGCCGGTTGGACCTGTTGGCCCCGTCTGTATTGCATCCAAGTAAAGATGATCTGACGAGACTGTTAAGCCGCCATATACGGTAACCCGAGTATCTGCCGCTGCGCTAGTAAAACTATTTGAGAAAACAGTTTTACCTGCTCCCGCTGCGACCATGTGTGGTGTCAAACTGTGTGAAACATATACAGCTTTATGATTATTCTCTGAACCGATTGTGGTTTGGCCATTAGTATTATCAACGTATAAAACACTTCTAACTGTTCCATTCGTTGCGATAATGGCTGGGTTACCACTTCCGCTTATGTATAAATCTTGACTCGATACATCTACGTAAAAAGCACCATTCCCAGTAATGTTATTTGAATTAGCAAATAATAATTGATTGTCGCTGGCGTTAATAGTGGCATTGTCTCCAGCGGGTCCAGCAGGTCCAGCGGGGCCTTGGGGGCCTTCAGGTCCAGCAGCACCATCAGCACCAGCAGGGCCTTGGGGGCCTTGCGGACCTTGGGGGCCTTGGGGGCCTTGGGGGCCATCAGCACCATCAGCACCAGCAGCACCAGCAGGGCCTTGAGGGCCTTGAGGGCCTTGGGGGCCTTGGGGGCCAGCTACAGTGCTATCTGCTCCAGCGGGGCCTTGCGGCCCTTGGATGCCTTGGGGGCCTTGGGGGCCTTCAACTGTACTGTCTGCTCCGGTTGCCCCTGTTTCTCCGACTTGGCCAGCCACAGAGAAAGATAAAATTACATCATCAGAATTAGAGAAAGACCCGTTGTGATCTATATAATTAACACTTGATAAAATTGTTGATCTTCTGAATTCAGTAGCTCCAATCGCGCTACTTACATTTACTTGGCTAGTTAAGGCTTCATCGGTATATAAAGTAAAATTGTTCGTACCAGAGCCACTAGCATAATAAACTTGACCAGTATTTAAAGTGCCTCCGCCATTTGAACCGGATACATATTTTATTGCTTCTGGTGCTCCAAGGTCGCCGTAATTATTAAATGTAAATAAATTAGTTGATACTTCTCCTGTAGTGCCTGTGATTATACCTTTCTTAATATTATTTAATTTAAACTCTACGAATTTAGTAGAATCAAACTCTTTAAATATTCTTAATAAACCTTTAACACTGTTGCTTGAATCATCTAAAGTATCTGACCACGCGCTAATATCTACGCCGCTTTTATTAAGTACATCTATGGTTATAGCATTGCTATCACTGGTATAAATATCCCAATCATTAGATGCATAGTTGGCAGGATTATTACCAAGGTTGCTGTCCGCTGCTGATATATATGTTGTACCTTGATATTTTACAACATCTTTAGCATCATAATTTGTTCCAGTAGCCCAATCTCCTTTAATTTTAAAATCAAATTTTAAACTTTTGTCTTCTGGGTCAAAAACATGAGAACTATAACCATCTAAGGTATTTACTCCAGTTTTAAAAATAAATTTTTGAGACCACCCAACTACCGCGTCGGCATTTCTGCCTGTCTCGCCCGTTGGTCCAGTGGCTCCAGTGACTCCGGTGTGACCCGTAGGCCCAGTTTGACCCGTGGAGCCTGTATGACCTGTAGCACCAGTTTCACCAGTGCCAGTTGGACCCGTGGGGCCAGCGGGTCCAGGTGCGCCACTTAAATTTACTTCCCAACTAGAATATGTTCCACTTCCTGTTATACTAGTTATATTTAAAACTAAAGCACCTGTTGCAGAATTATATGAGCTAACAGTACCTTCCATTTTATTACTGTTGTCATAAGCTACAATAACTATTTGCCCAACAGAATAAGAAAGATCAAGGCCAACGGTTATAGATAAAGAACCCGTCGCTATTGTTTTGCTGTCTGAAGAAGTTGTAGCATAAGTGTCTCCTGGACCAGATGGACCGCTTGGCCCACTTGGACCACTTGGACCAGTGTGTCCAGTATGACCCGTGGAGCCTGTATGACCCGTGGGTCCAGTTTCACCAGTGCCAGTTAATCCTGTTGGTCCGGTAGCTCCAGTGTGTCCAGTGTGTCCAGTATGACCCGTAGAACCTGTATGACCCGTAGCTCCAGTTTGGCCAGTGCCAGTTAATCCTGTTGGTCCGGTAGGTCCAGTGTGTCCAGTTGAACCCGTATGACCAGTTGATCCAGTGTGTCCAGTAGCTCCAGTGTGTCCAGTGTGTCCAGTAGGGCCTGTGTGTCCAGTGGAGCCTGTTTTACCAGTATCTCCAGTTTCTCCCCGTGGTCCTACTGGTCCTATATGTCCCGTAAAACCTCTTGGACCAGTTGCTCCAGCAGGTCCAGTTGGCCCTACATCCCCCAAGTTGACTATCCTTAAATAGCCAGCACCGTCCATATTATTATGGTTTTTGCAATAGTAGTAAAGTCTATCGGGCGCGTTAAAAGGTATTCTAAACAAACCCGAGCCGTCTGAACCAGCGGTACCAAAAGACTGCCAACCAATAGAATACTGAACTCCACCTTCATGCGTACCTCCATCAGTTGAAGATAAAGCAAAATCATGAGTTAAATTGGAACTTGAACTTTGATCAAATATATAACTAAATCCCCTGACGCCAGTAATAATTCCAGTTTGATTACCATCTAAATAATATTTATTTCCTACTCCAGCGTTTGCTACTGTAATTTCAAAAGTGTGATACGGGCCTACGGGACCATCAATTCCAGTGCTACCTGTTGGCCCAGTGGGTCCAGTGCTGCCCGTTGGCCCTTGATTACCCCTGTCTCCCTTTGCTCCTGGTAAACTAGTCGCATTAGCCATTACACCAGTAGCAACTACAGCAGTTGCACTAGCTTGCCCTTGTACGATTACCTTAACCCCAGAAACAGACATAATTTATAAATATTTTCCTGACTTAGTAAATTCAGAATTAGCTAATCTAGTCACCTCTGGAATAACATTTATATAACCCTTGATCACTTTTTCGTGATAGGTTCCAGAGTAAATTTCTACATCGTAAACGCCTTGAGTAATGGGTACTCCAGTGGTAGAATTGGCCGCTAGATATAAATCTATATATCCACTAGCGTACAAAGAACCAGCGTCACCAGAAACAACAGTTGGATTGAGGTTCGCTAAAGACCCAGAACTTGAGTATCTGAATTTAGCGTAGCCGCTTGTAGAATAGCCACTTAAATTATAAGCACTTCCAGTGCTATCCTTTACAGCTAAACGAACCGAAAAATCCGAACCCCTAACAACATTTAAATCATAACTCGTAGCCATAATACATTTAATATTACACCACAAATTATAAATTTTATAACATTATTGACCTTCTTTTAGAATTTTTAATGCTTTAGGAGAAGCTTTTTTGTTACTAGTTGACTTTACTTCTGGCGATTTGTATTGACTAACAAATCTTTTAAATTCAGCGATTAGTTTTTTAGTTAATTGAATTCTACTTCCGCGAGGAACCAAGCCTATTTTTGAGGCGTGAGCCTGAATGTCAGACAGTGTCATTTCATCCAACGTTTGGGTATATTCATTTAATTTTGTGGTGTTGTATTTCCACAATCCAGTATCGCCCCAAACTTGGTCTAAAGTAGTGGGTTTAGATTCGCCGCCGTTAGATTCTTCTTTGCCGTGTGTTTGGTCTAAAGATGATAATTTGGGCTTTATTGACGATTTCGATTGTTTTTTTGTCTTTTTAGATGGCATAATCCTTTATCCTTTGTTATATATTATACACGTTTTATGAAAAAAGTCAAATAAAAAACCCCGCCCGAAGGCGGGGTCTGATTAATTTTAATTGATCTGATGTTAGATTTCGAGACCAACGATGGCACGATTGTCGATGCAAACGCGACCCTCTTCCAAGAATCCGTAGAAACCGATCTTGTCAGAACGTGCGCTCCACTGATCATCAGCAAGAGCTTGGAACTGTCCGCCTGTTTCAGACTGAATCGCCACAGGACGAATAAGAGCACCACGGCTATTGTCGATACCAACAACCAACTCACCCTTACCAGAAGCGAAGCTCGCTCCGAGTGATGTGTAGAGTGTGTTGTACTTCTTGCTTGCGCCGAACTCATTCATTTCGTTGATGTTAACACCGTAGATCGATGCAGCACCAGCGTTATTGAACACGTCGCTACGCACACTGTCAGGAAGGGCAATCGAAGTCGAAGTGTCGGAACCTCCACCAACTTTACCGTTGCGGGTATTCATTGGCTGGTAAGCAAATCCGCGAACTTGCTCAACCATTTCAGGACTCATGTACAAGTCAGTAAGACCATGAGAAGCATCGGTTGTACCGTTAGCGAAAGACTCATTGAGTCTGCTCATTTTAGTCATTAACTTGTTGAGGTCGTCCAACTGGAAGACATCGTCAGCAGCAGACTCGACAACGTGAGTTGTGGAATCCACAAGAGCCTTGATGATAACGGCCCAAGCATTGCGCTCTTGCTTCACAAGAACTTCCTGCGCCATTCTTTCAATACCCTTGCTGATCACGTCTAAACGTGCTCTGCGAGCATACTTGCGATTCATGTTGATTGCGCTGTCCAAACGGTAGGTAGCAATCTTCAATTCATTCATGCCCTCAACGTGGCTAGAAGGAAGACCACCAGCCATGCCTTGCATCCAAACGGACACATGGTTGTCGGAGTCGCTGTAATATAGGTCAAGTGGGAAGCTTGGGCTGTCATCCTCGTCATAAGGTGCGTCTGTATAGACGGACGAAGCTGTGCCAGCTTGGGAAAGAACCTCACGAACCACTGGTCCGAGGAAGGCTGCGAAAGCTTCTTGAGCTTCTCTTGCAGCAACCTGATTCTTAGAACCCATAGCTTTTACAAGCTCAACTTGCTCTGGAGTGTTTTTTAACTTTAATTTCATCTTTATAATTCTCCTTTATTAAGTTGTAGGTTACAGATTAATTCTCACTAAAACGTGATTGTTGTCATCTTTAGCTCCAAGAGCAACGCCAACTGCGTCACCGCCACCATTACTGGTAGTAAGTTCGCCGTTTGCGTCGGAGTAAAGAACAGCACCAGCAGCAGGATCGTCTGTAGTAAGTTGAGAACCACTGTATAAAACAATGCCTCTAGTTAACACAGGAACGGCTTGACCGCTGAGAGCAATTTCCATCTCCGCAGCTTTGCGAGGATTAAAGAGAAGTTTCTCTCCGTTTTCATCAGTTTCTTTAACGTCGTGAAGAAGCATACCCAAAACGTCGGTATCGTTAGCGTCGGCCAAACCGACTCTAGCCACTACTCCGTAACGCTCGGAAACTGTGTTGGTGAAATTGTTACCAGCATCGCCAAGTAAAGAAATCTCATCGGTGTTTTTCCAACCCGTTGTGATCTTTACCATGTGACCTTTGGTAACAGGTAATGTAGCAGAGCTTTGCAACCCAAATAAATTGATTACATCATGCTCGTCATAATCTCTGAATGGTAATAATGTTGTTGCCATAATTTATTTCTTTCTGATTAATTATTATAGTTTAATGTCAAAATTATCGATGCTGAAGGCATCTTTATATTTATCTTGAACAGTAGGCTCTTCAGCAGGGGCAGTAACAGGAATACCAGCTTCAACTTGTTCAGCTTGGTCAATAGCTTCCTCGATCACTTCCTCTTCAGAGGCTGTTTCCTCTTGCACTTCGGCAGCGGCTTCCTCTGTAACTTCTTCGGCTTTCACCTCTTCAGATGCCACAGTCTCTTCCACAACTTCAGTCGTTTCGGCTACCACCTCTTCCGAAGCAGCGGCCTCTTTCTCTGCAATAGCTTCTTTGCTTTTGTCTTTCAAAAAGACTTCAAGCTTGGTTGCATATGCAGAAAAATCTTCCTCACCCATATCCTTGATTTCAGAAGCAATCAATTCACGTTCAGCATCGCTGAGAACATATTGATCATCCAAAGTGGACATACGCTCGTTAAATGTTTCAATTCTATCCCTCTCAATTTTCTCAGCTTCTAACTGTTCAAGATTTGCCTTGAGCTTGTCAAGTTCCTCTTTAACAGCGTTGTGCTCAGTCTGTAAAGCTTCGTTCTTTTCAGATTCGGCCTTCACGGCATCTTCGAGGGCCACTTTTTCAGCGGCGAACTCTTCGGAAGCCTTCTCTAGCTCGCTTTGAATGAACTCAGTAACAGACGAAGCAGAAACCTCTTTGAGAGTTTCCTCGTTAATGTCGTTAATGCTTTTAATTTCCATAACACTATCCTTATTTTCAATTACATCAGTTTCCTGAACATGTGAACTATTTTTTTCAAAAACTCGGTTTTCAGTAATAATACCTTCTTCTTGAGCTTTTTCTATTTTTTCTTCTTTTTCTTCAAAAAGATTTTCTTTATCTTTATTGGAAGATTCTGTGGCGACTCCAACCACATCTGCGGCTGGGTTTTCAGTAAGACCAATCCCCAAAGGAACTACGTTTCCTACTGTTTTTCTGTATATTTTCTTATCTTTGTATTCTCCCGTGCCGCCTAAAGACCTTAAATTAGCTTTGGCTTCGCCTATTTCCTCTTCGTCCGTTAGGATTTCGGCGTCTTCTATGTTTTTCTTTCCATCTGGCAAAAGAACCAGTTGATAGTCATCAAAGCCTAACTCCCAGCTTGCTGATATTTTTTGATAAAATGGACTAGTTGGATCACTAGCTTCCTCGATCATGTCGGTAAGCGAGTTATTCACAACCCTCCATAACACGCCCCCCAAGGTGACGTTGAAAGGGCCATCTATGTTTTTGATATCACTAGCAGCTAAAGATTTATCAGTTCCGAATTCGCTGAATCCAACATTCAAAATAGTACCGATAACCTTGTGGCGATCATGCTCAATATTGATTGGTTTGTTTATAAAATTTTCAGCGATCAAAACGGCAGTCTCGCCATCCAGAACGTCGTCATTTTTATTAACTCTATTAGCAACAAAAGCATTAAAAGCAATCGGCAGTAAGTCAATATTCTTTTCGGTGTCTATGTCTGGTATAAAATCAGCCACATCCATCAAACTAGCCATAGCTAGATATTGATCTTTTTCTTCAGATACCAAAGGCTTAATCTTTGAACTAAAAATTGTTGTATTCTTGAATTCTTTCATGATTTATTCCTATATAAATTATACGCTTACTATATGATATACCAGCGTGACAAAATCAGCGTTTGAATAAACATCACTGTTTTCAGGAACGCTAATTGGTGAGGTGAAGTTACAAACAGAGTTTTCACCCAAATAAGCTATAACGGTTCCGCCGCCGCCAGAAGCCGTTGAGATAATGGTGTCACCTCTTGTTATAATGTCTGTTATTAATATTTTCTTGCCTGATCCTGGCGCCGCAACCAATAGACCTGTTCCGCTTTCGTTTGCGATTGAGCGGCCCTCGACAGGTAAGCTATAAATTCTTCCTAATCCCATTTTTAATCTCCTTAATAATTGTTAATTTTTAGTGGTTTGTAATCTTCCAGATATAATTCGCTTATATCAGAAAATTTATAATTTAATTTGTTTTCTTCTATTTCTAACTTAGCTAAACTAAAATCTTTTGTAGAAGGCACCCAATCAGAAGAAATGTCATATTCCCTCTTTTGAATCACTTTAGCTTCAAAAACGAAACCGCCTAAAGAAGTTTGTTCATAATTAGTTACTACTTTTGGTTGTTCGCCCTTTTTTACGCCGAGGTAAGTATTAACACGAGCTAATGCCCAGTGTGTTCGAGTATACCCTGCGTAATTGTAAGAGGCGGCTGCGTTTATAAAAACATCTTTTAATTCTGTTAAAGAGACTTTACAACTAGAGTTTTCTTTGTTGTGTCGTCTCATTTTATTTTTAAATAAAGAAACTAATGCCCCTGAAAAGGCAATAGCACAATCTTCGTTATATTCTGAGTCTTTGGGCATACTCTACAATAATATACACTTTAAAAACTACTTTTTACAAAAAAAACCCGCACTGTAGTAGTGCGGGGTGGATTTACTGAATGTTATTTAATTTATTCTTCAGTTCCCTTCAACGTGGGGAAGGGTACGTCAACATTAACAAGAGGTGCTGTTACTGATACTCCAGACTTTCCAGCCGAGGCATCTAGAACCGACTCCTTGTTAGCTGCTCCACCCAAAGTTACGGATGGAAGTTTTTGAGAAAAAGCGCATCCAACCGAAAAAACGGCGATAAACGCACTAATTATAACTAGTTTAACCATGTTTCTTTTCATAGTACAAGTATATACTAGCATGGTTTTGGATGTTAGTCAACTTTTTTTTGCAGAAGAAAGATTTTATGTATTTTTGTTTTGTCTCCAAAATATTTAGTTATATTTATATCCGCAGGAAAGCACAGCCAATGTAATTCTCCCTTGTGATATCTTCCAGAGATCAGTACAATGGCTACATCTATTTTTTTATCTAAATCTTTTAGCTCGCTGACTTCTAATATATTAAAATTATATTTTTCAGCCACTTGCTTTATTTCGCTAGGTAATGACATCCATACGGTTCTATGATGTATTAGTGAAGCCGACAAGGTTCTTATAACGTTGCCTGTATCTTGGATGTCTCTAGATATTTGTTTTTGCGATAAATGTAAATCCAAGACTTCAAACGCTTTGTGTAAAGCTTTTGGGCCACAAGAGCTATAGTGCCTTACGTAGTAACCTTCTGCGTCTTTTTCAACCCACTCTGGATTTAAAATAGAGCAGCTTATGTTAATAAGACAAAATGAGACTAGCAAACAAAGTAATAAAGCTTTATTTGGCATAATAGATTTTCGTTAACAGGGTTAAAAAGTAAATAAAAGAAAACAGACACAAACCGCCAAAACTGCCCAAGGAACAGGCTACTAAAAATTTAGAGAAACTAAAAGTCTCTTTCGCCTTTCGCGGCTCTTTTTGTTTTTGTGGTTTTACTTCAGGATGAAGCAGCCACCAATCATTTCCCTTTTTCAAGGCCCATGTTGTGTCAGGCTCCTTCCCCCACCACTTTGCCGTTTCTTTGTTTAGTATCTTTATTTGTTTCATGATTTATATAGTTACCCTCAAGAACAGCCCTCTTAAGCTTCTCAAGTTCGTTTATGTATTCTTGTTGTTGTTTGATTAGCGCGTCTTGTCTGCTATTAATAACTTTCATATTTAAATTTTCAAGCATTAATAAATCATTATCTTTAATTAACATTAAAGACTTAGTGTTTGCGGTCAAGTTTTGAATTACAATAACGAGAAATGCAATAATGCAAGTTATTACAAATACAAAAATTTCGTTTTTGAATTTACATAAAAGGTTTGAAAATGAGTTCTTTAAACCTTTGAGTTGGAGTAGTTTTTTTCTCATTTTCCTCTTTGTCCTTATTATCAATTACACTCAAAATAGAAAATATAGTAAAAAACACCATAGCTACTACAAAAAACGCTATAGCAATTCCGTCTCGTGTTTTAGCTAAACCTCCCCGAATCGAGGCTTTATTAGCGTAAAAAAGCGATTTTGGGGGCGGATTACTCACTTTTAATTTATGTTTATCTTTTGCTTTCATAATTAGTTTTCCTTTATGAAGTTGCGTAAATATATTATACACTATTAAAAAGCAAAAAAGCCCACGGATTTCTCCGTGAGCTTAGTTGGCCGAAGGTAAATGTGGAAGACTATTCCTGCGGAATACCCCCAGCATACCACCCTTCAGGTAATCTTACCTTATTCTTAGATAGTATCCATTCGCCATCTTTTAAGACGTATACTTTACCTTCGACGTTTGGTCCGATGCGGACCAAGTTCGACTGTGTGTCTACAAATACGACCCTCGTAGAGCCGCAGCCCAAAAGAAAGATTGAACCAATTAGAAGTAAAGCTTTCATTTCTTATTAACTTTATTTTCCTGTTCTTGTATTCTCTGCTTCCATCTATCTTTTAAAGATTGTGGTGTTTTATCTGCATCGCTTGCTTTGGTATCTTTTTTTACCTCCGCAGTAAGCCAATCTAAGATTGCCTTAAACAATGCAGTTAACCAAGTCATAAAAGATTAACCTTGTTTCTTAGCCAAGCCTCTGGAAATGGTATAACCCAAACCCGCTGCGGCAGAGCAAATGAAACCAAAGATTTTATCAGCATTAGTGCTGCCCTCTGGGTCTACCACACCAGCACCCCAAGCTAAAGAAGCCAAAGTAACGCAAACTGTGATCCAGAACTCAGTGGTTTTCCAACCTGGTTTAACATCATTATTTTTAGTAGCCATATTTTATTCCTTTCTATATACTTAAAAGTAGACGACAATATTTCTAAAAAATATTTAATTAATTAACTTATTGTAGTTCTCCTAATTTCTTCAATTCTCCTATTTTTTCTTCTGGCTTGCCCAACCCGCCAATTAACGTATATACCGTCAGTGTAGGTTTGTCGCCACTATAAATACCTCTATGAACAACGCTGTGCGGGCCTAAGATTCTCGTAAATTGATCAAAAGCTCTATCTAAGTTTTCTTGAGGTACATTATCTAAAACTTCTTTTCCTCCGATCATAACAACGCCAGCAGAATTGCCCGTGCTTAAATCAACACCGCCAGAAAGAATATTATTTCTTAGATTGTCTCTAACTGTTTTAGTTATGTCGGAAGCGTTTTGCCAATCTGGAACAGGAGAAGCACCAAAAACTATCAAGCCTGAATCCAATAACTGCTTGTAATCATTAGAATCGAAAGAAGAATAGCTGCTATCTTTTGATGCTGTTAAATTAAATAAATGAAATAATCCTGCCGTGCTAGAATTAGCGGTTCTCCAGAAAGAGTTGACAGCTAAACCAGGATAAAGCTGATGAACTTTTTCATTATCTAAAATAATTAAAGGAGAAACGGTTCCTTTCTCAACCAAGTCTAATACTTTAACTAAAGTGTTGTGAGCATTCTCATTCACTCTTTTACCCTCCGAGTGTTTGGGTAAAGCCAAAATGCAGCCCACTTTTTTGTTGGTGGCATTTACTATCTGCTGAAGTTCTTCTGCGGCGTGAATCAAGGGTTCACACATTCCAGCACCAGAACCCCCGCCAGCACCAGCGCATACAAAAATTCTATCAATATCATCACCGAAAGAGTCTCTCATGAAGTCTAAGACATCTTCCTTTCTTCCATTGAATAATTTTTCTGCTTTGGCTGGGTCTTTACCAGCACCGCCGTCACCAATGCACAACTTGTTGTCAAGTTTAATTGTATTTAAATCTTGTTGCGCTGTATTAATAGCAGATAATTTTCTGTAGCCCAGATTATAAAAAGCTTCCGCGATTCTTGAGCCGCCTTGCCCAGCACCTATGAAAGCAAATTTAAATGCTACGTCACATTCATCTTTTGCTACTTCTTTTTTCTCTGCCGCAGCAGGAATTGGTATCTCTGGTAAAGAGATATCTATATCCCCACCAAAGTTGTACGATACAACGTCCTCTTCTTTTTTATGATTTTCTTCGCTCATAGTTTAATTTTCCTTTGTGCTTGCATACAAAATAGAAGCTAAATAATAGTCTACTTGATGCTCTGCCGCTAGTTTATTTATTTCTTTTGTTCTGGCGGCGTTTGTGTCGATTGGGCTATCTACATATTGTTTGATTTTATTAATCCAATCTTCAGATTGCTCATTAGCAATAATAACTTCAGATATGCAATTAGCTACTTCTTTTTGCTTGTTTGTTAATCTTTTGATTTTATGCTTTGAGCGTAGCTCTTTTTCAACTTCACTTGTTAATTTTTGAGCTAATATTAAATTATCTTTAACTTTAGTTAAACTAAAGAAACTAGATGCTGGTGATTGGTTATCCGTTGGGGTTCTTGGGTTGTCTTGAGGTATACCATCTGTTCCGTCGGGTCTACCAGGTTGAGGCGCGGGTTGCGAAACCTCTTCGCCTTCATCTTCGTTATCGTCTAGATTTACCTTGCCCCCGACAAGAGGTTGATAAATACCTTTCTCTCTCAACTCTTTGAAAACGTTTTGATTTTCCACGGACTCCTCCAAATCGGGAAGCTTCCCGCTTTCGATTGCTTTTAAACCTTCCTCTGGAGTTAGTACGCCAAGCTCCATTAGTCTATTGTAGACTTTAGCGTAAGATAGCTCGTCTCTAATATCTATATCTTCAAAATAAGGAGTAGGAAAGTTTTTAAATCCTAGCTGACGACAAATTCTTTTAATCTCTGGGAAAAGAAAATCATTAATAAAAGTTTTACGAGCTTGCTTTAATCTCTTTATGAAGATTTTTACTTTTATGCTCGTGTTAGCAAATTTTTCATCTTCTCCAATTAAAATATTGTTGAGGCCCATTCTGATATCTTTGTCGAAGATTTCATATTTTTTGGAGTCCATAAGTTCTCCGATCTTGGGTACAACAAATTCAGCCTGAGTTGTATAATCTGCAATTAAAACTCTACCAACAGACTCGTTAGCGAAAAGCTTTTGCATCGCCTGTAAATTCTTCTGGTTGACCCCTCCTTTTTCTGGCTCGGAACCCATAGTAACCAAAAGGATGGCTTGCTGCATTGTGCGAGCTATAGCCATGTCAATTTTTTTCATTTCCGCTTTGGCGTTTATATCCTCTAAAACAGGATAACCCATAGGAACAGCGAATGGTTCGTAGTCTTGCTTTTTGTAAAAAATAGCCTGAACCTTCTGAGTATCCAAAGGAATCATTACCGAAGAAATCTTTTTAGACTTTAATTGTTTTTTTACTTCCTCTGGTAACGATTCAGCTAATTCTTTTTCTTCTTCGGAGGTCGGGTTTTGTAGCTTTTGTAACTCGTAATCAGTAACTACTTTAGAATAAGTCCCTGAATTAAAAGTTAGTGAACCTGTAAGTCTTACATCCGCAGGATTCAGAATCATGTATTTAGTTGGAATCAATAAAGAGTTGTCTTGACTCAAAGAGCTAAGGCCAGACCCAAATGTTTGTGTGATTTTTCTTAAATCTTCCTTTCTTAAAACAGAATCAAATCTATACACAAACACGTTACCAGAACGATAATACTCACGGAAGAACTTGTCCATGAATTCAATTATGTTTATTTTTCTAAATAACGCCTCAAAGAACTGTCTAGATTTTTTACTGCCTCCCCGTAGATATATATCACTAACAGAGAACTCCGTCATTAAATCGATTGTGTTTCTAAATACTGAAAAATTATAATAAGCTTTTTGACAAAGCGCAACAGCTTCTTCTATGTCTATAGCTTTGGGGCCAGCCTTTTGGTATTTTGATCCTGTGGTGTATTTCCAAGGAACTAAGCCATCTTCGATATTTTTGTATCTATCGCTGCGAGTCATCGTAGAAGCCGCGTTTCTGCGAGTTCTTGTTGATGAGGCTGTAGACGAGTCAGAAAATTCTGCCATCAAGGGAGAAGTATCCTGTGTTTCTAATAGGCTTTTTTCCTCTTCTTTGGCGTTATTTGCAGAATTTTGCTTTTTGCCCGTAGTGGTGTTCTTTTTTACGCTCATTTTCAATTAAATTTACACTATATATTACACAAAATAGCCTTGAAAGTCAAGACAAGAGTAAAATAAGCTAAAAATAAAATAAATTACCAAGAACTAAGTTGGACTCTACCCCATTGATTAACCCCAGTACAAGCGTATAAATAAGTTCCGCTAGTAGCCATTTGTCCGACTACGCCGAGGCTACTGGGGGTAGCTGGAGCTAACCCAGTAAGTATAACATGTTGAAATCTACCCATACCCGTTACATCTATTGGATAGTCTGGAGTCGAATCTCCAACCCCTAAAAACCCGCCCAGAAGCCAACTATTTTCGTGAGACGAAATTTTTGTTTTAGCTGTTCCAGCAGAGTTATGTAGCTTGATTTCTGACCCGTCAGTTTCATGGCTAATAAGAACTTTATTAGAGGTAGCACCTCTAAAACCAGCCCCTCCCGAAACATCTAAAGCATAAGATGGGGTTGTACCCGTAGGCAAATGAAGGCCAACATTACCAACGTTTCCATCAACGGTTATTTGTACGTCTTGGTTTGCTTTTCTAATAACTAAATCGTCATTACTAGGTTCAACATAAATATATCCATCATTAGCCCCAGAGAATATACCAGTTTTTCCAAACTTTAAACTTTTTTCGTGGAGCAAGAAAGTCGAAGAACCCGCATCGTAAACCATGTTTTCTATTGCTCCGGTGGGTCCAGTTTGGCCAGCGGGGCCAGTTGGTCCTGTAACTGTACTATCTGCTCCAGTGGGTCCAGTTGGGCCAGTTACAGGAATGCCAGTATTACCTGTTGGCCCTGTTGGACCAGTTACAGTGCTATCTGCGCCAGTTGGTCCAGTAGGTCCACTTGGACCCGCAACCGTGCTATCTGCTCCAGTGGCTCCGGTAGCTCCGGTTGGGCCAGCCAAGTTGGCATTGCTAATCACGGTATTAACGTAACCAGAAATATCTGGAGTATATATTTGCGATATTCTAAGTCTATTGTCGGCCATTTCTTTAAAAATTACACTTTTATGGTATCATTATTGGATTAAAAGTATCATTTGTTTGATCTTTATCGACTGCCATCACATCATAATACGATTTCAACGCCCAGTTTGCTAACATAAGTGTTGTATAATTATCTTTTCTGGCTCTGTTCGCGCTTGTGGAGCGTTTTAAATGCTGCGGAAGGTCAAATGTCTGTGTTCCTCTTGCAGTGCTTTTAACCTCGACCATAGCGCATTGTTTCTTGGTTTGGTAAATAAGGTCATCTTGAGTTTCTATAAGTTCTAGCATATTTTCTGATCCAGTTAACTTGGTCGGAATATGTCTAGCGGTTTGTCTATTGAACTCGGATGGGTTTGCCACTGTTTTAGAAGCGAACCATATTTTTTGATGATCTATACAAGCCTGTAAATGTTCGTTGGCTTTACGTAACCAATCCGAAATAAAAATCTGCTTAAATACAATTTTACCAGATTCTTTGTTATAGTTTCTTCTGACTTTTATCAATTCTTTTTTGTAAGCTAAACCTTCTTTGTTCGTGTCGAAATCAAAGAAATCTAAATTTAAATTTCCCTTAGTAAACAATTCTGATTCGTTGCAGCTATCAATAAAGCCAAATCCCGCATTATCAATACAAATCATTTCAATGTTAAAGCTTGTCATTAAGTAATAAAGATAATCTATATGTTGCTTTAAATCTCCTCCAGCGACGGCATAACTATGCACCAAGATACCCTGTTTAGTTGCATCGTCCATTTCCAGTAGCGACATAGCAAAATAGTCAGAACTTGGACTATTTGAAAAAGATGGGTCAATCCCCAATATATATTTTTTGCCAGACTCGCCTTTGATTAAGGTTGTGGGTACTTGGCCATCATCTATAGTACAATTATGCATTTTTTTAGCACTAAAATATGAATCACTGCCATCTGTAAATTGAGCGCAATACTCTCTCATGAAAGAGGAATTAGATGTTCCACCTGAAGCAGCCTCATCAATAATTGTTTTATCGACCATCTCTTCTGGTAAAGACTCGTATCCCATTTGAGAAATAAAATAAGAAGAATCTCCAGACTCTTCTGGGCTGTATATTTTGTGAGTCCAATCTTTGTAAGTTTTATATAAATTTTCGAAAGTGTAAGAAGCAGATGATAACGCTACCATTTTAGAGTTATTTTCGAATACCATGCGCTGGTTTTCTTCCATTTTGCCAGCCTTGATTAAACTGTCTTCCATTTCGCGAATTTTTATTCGTTCGGACATGTCTTGAGGAGCCACCAAGAACGGCATCAATACGGTTTTAATAATTTCCTCTGGCAACAAAAGATACTCGTCAAGAACCAAAATGTTTGCGCGAAAACCACGAATCTTTTCACCCGAAAGAGGAACCGCCGTAATCGAGCCTCCATTAATTATCCATTCGTATTGATCGTTTCTTTTTGAGGGTTTCGCGCCAAAAGCTTGACACAAAAGTTCTGCGCCTTTCGAATTTACTATCTTTTCTAAATTATTGAATATAAATCTAGCGGTACGAAAAGTTGGCCCCGCTATGAGAATCTTTGTACCTGGTTCAAATATACACTGCATGAAACAAAATACAGACGCAATAAAAGTTTTACCGCAGCCACGACCCCAAACGCACATTGAGAAATTCCTATTGAGCATTGCTCTTAAAGTTATTTCCTGAAATGGAGCGAGTTTTATACCAGAGATTAACTCTGTAGTAAACGCAAGATTATTTCGCAAAAATTTAGCTAATGTTATTTTCGCTTCTTTATCTTCTAGTTCACCCTCAAGATTGAGAAGTTGACTATTTATTTCTTCCGCTCTGCTTGGCTGATTTGGATTTGCGTACCACATTATAATTTACCTGTATCGTAGGCTAGTTGTAAATCTGTTTTTTTATAGACGCAGTCGCAAGTAAAAATCTTTTCTATTATTCTGGAAGATTCTTTTTTACCATCGACAAATAAAAATTGTATACTTGGATATTTTTGACATAATGATCTAACTCTATGAAAAATAAACTCTGGAGTAGCTCTTACTTTGTTGTATACTAAACCTCCATGACTTTTCCTTTGTTGGTTAAAATGTATAGCTTTTGACAGCTTTTGCTCTACTACAACTATCAAGCTTGCGTCATCTTCTACGGCACGTTGTATTTCGCGCTCGAAACGCTCGTATCCGCCGCTTATAGTACCAAGGAAGTCTCCTACAGCCTTTCTCTCAATAAACGCCTTACACGAAGCCTCAGAGCTACTAAATGCATAGTCTCCATAATCAAGCTTCATTAATTTTACATTTCTCTTAAACTTGAGTGGACGCTGTTCTCTTGTGTCTATTAAAATTTCATATTCTGGCTTTTGCCACTCAGAGTGGCTAATAACTTCTTCTGTGTTACTGTATTTATTTTTAAGCCCTATCTCTTCGCATAGTTTGTAATAATCACCAAATATTTTATTGTAGTATTGAATTGGCGGAAACATCAGAGTTCTTAATTCAACTTGCGAGGGAGAATATATTAAGTCTTTTTTATTTTTTCTTGACTTTAAGATTTCTTTGCAATACTGCTTGGCTTCTTCTGCGGTGGAGTTTTTTAGCCACATTCTAAGATTGGTTCTAGAATTAAAGTCCGACTCGAAATATTGAACTTTGTTTTTAAATTTAATTATCTTGCCATCGTACTTGTCGTATCTAGGGTATTGAGTTTGATAATACTCAGCCATCCTCATCTTGTGTGCTTTTAGATGAGCGTGTAATTTTCGATCATTTTCGAATTCTTTATTGCAAATTGCACATTTAACCATCTAAAGCCTCGTCTTCGCTTAAACCCATTATTCTACATTTAATTTCATCCATAGAAGATAGTCTCTCAACTTCTTCTTTAATTACTTGTTTTCTTAGCTCCGCTAGGTGGATCATTTTCTTTCTTGATTCTTCTTCTTTCCACATTTGGACTAAATTTAAAATACTAGCATTTTCTTTTACTTGCTTACTTAGTCTATCCGATCTTTTTTCTTTTAAGTCTCCTAAAAGTTTCTGTTGTCTATTTACTGATTGATTATATTCTGTTTCTATTTTTCCTATGACTTCGACTAATGACATAGACGCTCTACCGTCGGTGTCTTCTACAGTGTTGTCAAGTAATTGGGTTAGGTGTTCTTTTCGTCTTTGTATGTTTGCTGCTATTACAACCTCGGTAGATAACACTATATATTGATCAACTTCTTCTTGTGTTAAATCTGGTTTGTCGTAAGTATAACGAATAAAGCTAGACTCGAATAAATCTCTATCGTTTTGGTTTTCATAATTATTGATTTGATGCAAAAATCTAAACGTATGCAGATAACCAATTAAAGCTTCTATGCCTTTTTTCTCTACGGCTTTTAGGTTACCTTCTTCTAAGCCCTCGTGAACATATTTGTTTACTCTCTGCGTCATTCTCAGAGCCGTTTTAGGCGGCTTGTACTCTGGAGACTGCGGAACATCTGAGGTTGGATCGCTATAAATAACTTTATTGTCTAGCGTGTTTATATAATCTGCTACAGCCCGAGACTCCTGATTCAAATTTGAAAGAGAATTATCGTTGAAAATTATTCTGGCTATTTCTACGGCAGACATTACGCTTACATTGTTGGATGTATACTCTTTTTGTTCCTCTGTAAGTTCTACTTTATTTTTGGGTTTGTAAACGTGCGCCCCATCAGCAACTATTTGTCGCGAAGCCAAAAACTTTTTAACGGCTCGCCCTTCTTTGGTTCTGCCGTCGTAATTTTCGTTTGGGTATGCTGCTCTTATTAATTCTAAAAGCGCGGGAGGATCGTCAGAGTCGTTCCATGCTTTTAAAATATTTGCCTGTTGTTCTTCTGTTAGTTCTATAGACATTAGATTATATCAATTTCCCCTGTATCTAAATTCTTCTTAACCTTTGCGATTATTATCTTTTGTATATTTTTAATTTGTTTATATCCTGGTGATCGATTTTTTTCTGTGGTTTTGTAGCCCATTTTCTTCGCTGTTTGCTCTTCTGTTAAATTCTCTATATATAGGCACTGATATATTTTCCATTCTAAAGGTTTTAGGACTTCTTGCATTTTACTGTGTATTTTATCTATATTCCTTTGTAAATCTACTTTGTCTTCGCTCATGTTGAAAACCTCTTGAGAGTGGTTCTCTAAAGGTAATGGTATTTTTACATCGTGAGCTACTTTTTTTGTTTTTTCCCAGTTTGCATATAATGGACAGGTGCTATCTTGTTTTCCGTATATCTTACATAAATCTGAACTCTCGGCAGCCGCACACTTTAAACAGGGGCGAGAATAGTTTCCATAGTTATTACGTACTAAATTTTTTATTTGGTTTGATATTATCCTGTTTAACCAAGGAGCCAAAGGTTGACTTTGATCGTATAAATGCCATTTTTTAAATATATGTATTCTTAGAATTTGAGATACATCATCAAAATCCATCCAACTAATCGCCGTAAGATTCCACTTATTCTTACGTTTAGTTATTTCGTGATCTATCTTTTCGATACATTCTTCAAATTCCAGCTTCTTTTTCGACATTCATATTTTTTCCTTATTTCACGCTTTGTTTTAATCAAGCGCGTTTTATGGAGACTTGTCTCTTGGTGCTGGTTGATTTGATGAGTTATTATTTGGATTGTTTAATAGAGAACCTAATGTTTGTCTTTTGTGGGATTGGCCTTCATATAAATCAAACTTTAAGCTATCTATGTTAGGAATTTCAACATATTCGTCTTCATAATCTTCATCATCTAAAACCTCTTCATTTGCGACCGCTTGCTCTTCGATTTTAGCCGAGTTCTCTTGTTTGTCTAAAGAGTTTAAGCTAGAGCCGCAGGAAGAACAAAAATTAGGCTTTTTGCCTACGTATTCGTTTTTGAATCCGCACTGAGGACAAAATATTTTCATAGTCTAAACAATTATAGTTACACGAAAATTGAAATTATAATATTTTTTTTACTAAAAGTCGCGTTTTGCCAGTATTTAGCTGTAATTACATGTAGGGGGTAATACGCAATGTCTAAAAATAAAACAAAATCAAAGAAAAAGCAGAATTTTACCTTTAAAAACACAAAAGGTGTAGAATACGAGGTAATTTTCAGAAAACCCAATAAAAACACCTACGGAGAACATTGTGACGGTATTTGTTACGATCCCAAGGATAAAGACCCAAAAATTCTAATTTCACCTTATTTAAGTAAACAAACAGAACTCAATACAATAATTCATGAAATGGCTCATGCTTTCTTTTGGGACAAATCAGAAAGCGACATTTTCAATTATGCGAATGCTGTGAGCAGAATGTTATACAACCATTGTCACTGGAGAAAACTTGAAGATGAAAAAAACGAAAAAAGTAACTGAATATATAAAACAAATAAAAGAACAATTAAAAGATATGATGTTTGACTCGTTTCACAAATGCAAACATGAAAATCCTGAAATAGCAAACCACAACTTATCTTTAAACAGTCAATGCCATAAAATAAATAAACTTATAGAAAGAATGGAAGCCGAGTACAGAAGAGAAACATATAAATCTGATTCTCCTTATGCTCCAGTTAAAAAAGGCGACCTTTACTAGAGTTTTATTTTTTCAAATTTTTTAATTTTTTGATGAGGAACTTGACTAGTTCGGACCTCATAATGTCGTCTTCCGTGAATTTAAATGTCCTAATACCTTTGTCATAAGACTCTTCGTCAGAAAACAGCTTAAACATATCCTCAAACGCGCAATCTTTTGTTCTTAGATCGGTTTGCATAGGATCGGCTAAAATGAAACATCTACTGTGTTTGCCCATTCTGGTCAAAACAGTAGTAATTTCTTTGGCAGAACTATTTTGAACTTCATCAAAAATAATACATTTATTGTTCCAGTTCATTCCGCGAGCGAAATTAACAGGAAACATAGATATTCTTTCTTCTCGCTCCAATTTATCTACTCTTTGTTCAGATAATAATTCCTCTAATTTATCTAAAAAAGGTAAATTATAAAACTTTAATTTATCTTCAGCAGAACCAGGTAAATAACCTAATCGGGCGTCACTAGATTCAACAGCACTTCTAATATACATCATATCAGAAATAACTTTTTTGTTCAATAGTTGTAATCCACAATAAACACTTAAAAGTGTCTTAGAAGTACCAGCAGGGCCATCAACAAATACAATTCTAGTAGAATCATCTAACGCCAATTTAAAAAACTCTTTTTGTTTTTCTGTCCAAGGTAATTGTTTGATTCTAAGGTTGGTTTTCATAGGATTTGGGTTATCAACAAATCCTGTGTTTGTCATTGAATCTCGAATTTCGTTTTCAAGGTCTAGTGCTTTTAGATCGTCTCTTTGAGAGCGTCTCGAACGCTTAGTCTTTTTGTTCATGATCGTGATGCGAAGTTTGCCTTCACACAGTAATTTACACGTATATAAATATAAAACGCCAAAAATGTTAAGATTATTGAAGCCAACCTGTATAAGATATTCTTTTGTGGGGTATATCAGGGGCTACATGCGATACAAAGTGCGGCAAGCCGCCTCCTTCGGGAATTGTGAATAAAGTTATTTTATTAAAAGATGGAACTATTACTTTTTTTAATGTCGTATAGTCTTTTTCAAGGATATGTAATAAACCACCCCATTCTGCTTTCCATTTTGGAGTTAAATTCAACACAAAACCGACTTTGCCTTTATTTAAGTCATGATGTGGGCTTAAAAACTGCCCTGAAGTGAATCTTGAAGCAAACATTTCTTTTGATTTGGTTAATTTTTGATTAATTATAGAACCAACGAAAGATAAATGTTGTTCACTAACTAAAAAACTGCGAAATTCACATTCAAAGCATCTACATGTAGATTTATGAGGCATTGTACGGTCAAACATATAAGTAAAACTACCATTATTGAATATACTATAACATTTTTTTAATTCATACTCTATTTTGTGTTTGTATTTTGGAAATCTTTGTATATTGTTTACTGATTTGTATCCTTTGGCGGCGTTTTGTTTGTAACTAGCGAACCACCAGTTTTCTGGCATCTTTAAAGCGAGCCATTCGTACAATTTATTTGCAAAGTCAGGGTCAAGGTAGTTGTCTATCTCCAAAGATTGATGTACGGCGAATTTAGCGGCCAATTCGGCGGTGTTGTGGTTGGGATTTAACATCTATAATAGATTATATATGAAAAGAACTTTATTTTCAATACCCCTTCGGGGATTTTTTTGTCTTTATGTCTATTAGTATGACAGAAGATAGTAGATTTTATTTAAAGGGGGGGTGATTTATGTGATTGTTTATATATTATGATTTATATATATGTAAGGCCGCCGGATTCCCGCGAATATTGAAGTCAACCCCCCCCCGACGAAAAGAGTGATATAAAATAACATAACTTTTGAAAAAAGGGGGGGCCTCGGTGAGAGACCCCCGTGCAAAGACGATGAAACTCGGTCACTCGTCAAGAATTAACATCAACTCGTCGTAGTTGCGCGGGTTGGTGTCGGCCAAGTATTCAACGCGCTGCGGGTAGTTGCTCCACATCCACACGCTAAAGTCAAACACTCCAGCACAATCAATGCTGTCCCGATTCTCCGCGTATTCGTTTGCGATGATCAACCAGTTGTCCTTGTTCCATGCTGCCCACTCAGGCAGTTCGTTCGGAGTCAGTTCAGTTACGGCATTAGCCATTTTGTTATGTCCTTTCGTTTTGGGTTTATGTTGAAATTATTCTACCAGAGTTCGACGGGAGTTACTTCGGTGAGCTTCTCGCCAAAGGGATTAGTGGTAACTTCAGTCCACTCGATGACATCACCGAGGGTGTTCTTCTTGGCCCAACGCTCCACACGCGTACCGTCTTCATAGTCGGTGTAGCTGTAATAGGGCTTGAGCTTGCGGGTGAGGGAGGGCTTCTTGATGTTCTTATTCATATGATTCTTTTTCCTTCGCTTTGTTAGTAACAAGATCGCACACGTTGGTGCATTTGTCAAGGGGGCAACAGTGCTTTTTTTATGATTCTTTTCGTTGGCCTGTTGCTCGCTCATCTACAAACAGAATACCACAACTCGCAGAAAAGTCAACCCCCTAAATGAAAAAAAAACGAAAAAAAATTTCCGCCCCCGCTTCTTTTTTGCTTGACAGATCGCCAAGGGGGGCAGCCCCCCGAGGGGGGCTTGTCAAGGGTTTTTTTACCAGACGCGCAAGCGGTCAAGTAGTTGGATTAGTAGGAAGCCCACCGCCACAGCGGTCAGGATGTTGTAGTGATATGTTTTCATTTTAGTTTATAAAACTTATGTTGTCCAATAGTTGCGACAGGCTTGCGCCCTTTAGTCCAATAGTTATGCGTCTTTAGCGTACAGTAATGGTCTGCGTTCTTTATATAGTTTAGGTCTACTCTGTTTATGTTGATTGCGAGCATCTTGGCGTAGCGTACTAGCTCGGTGTCTGTCTGCATGAGACGGCGCACGTTAGCACGGTTCTGGTCGTCCCACTTTACACGCTTGCGTTGCGTCCAGTAATCAAACTGGCTAGGCTCAAGGCAAACTTTCGCTGGCGTGTTAGGGTAGCTCTTTAGTTGCACACGACGCTTCACAATACAGGCGACCGCATACATCCCCGCCTTTCCCTCCCCTCGTGCTTCTCCGAGGAGAGTTTGGGCGATGATGTTCTGTTCGTGTGTTAAGGTTTGAGCAGTTGATGAATAAACACCACACAAAA
>MDSZ01196793.1_pt1 | contig 23192 bp, 24 predicted proteins | sample 811201 | NCBI WGS metagenome assembly MDSZ01 (sample SAMN05326647, study PRJNA326480) | marine metagenome | isolation source: seawater | place: Indian Ocean: North | collected 2010
CGTGGCGCAGCCTGGTAGCGCACTTGCATGGGGTGCAAGGGGTCGGAGGTTCAAATCCTCTCGTTCCGACCAAGCTTTTGTATTAGCTATACATTACAATGGGAAAAAAGCGCGCGAGTGCGTAGTGCGGCCTAAAGGTGCTAGCTGCGGTGACGTACGCATGTACTGCAATACCCATATTTATTTATATGAGAGTGTACATTTTCTCGGTAAGGTTGTGCAAAAGAAGGTGTGTATACAAAAAATAGATTGAATGACTTTTGGGCCCTACGCTGCTACCATCCAGCTTGCTAATATTTGAGGGACCCAAAAATGAAAATACAATCAATTCTCGTTGTGTGCATTCTCTTTCTTTCCGCATGTGCATCTACTCCACGCCTGCCTTCTGGCAAACTGGATAATAGCTATACAGATGTTCCGGTTGAGACAAAACTGCTGCTTTCTGCCCCAGATAAACCATATACCCGATCTTTGTATACTAAGACCAGTACTCCAAGCTTAGGAGGTGGTTTGGTGGGGGCGTTAGTTTCTGCGAGTATAACAGCTGCTTCAAATGCGAATGCAGTTATATCTCGTAAAGGTCCGTTTGAAGAGATGTCAGAAATGCTACACAGACACAATGACAATGATAAATTCATGAGAGGCATGGGTTCTATTATAGAACAAGCTAGATGGATTAAAGTTAATTCGACCCACCTAGAAAAAAGTGACGATAAAAAAGAGTTGAAAAGAATAGGAGATCAACTCAGAGCCAGTATGACTGAACCTACTATGACAGTCCTGGCGACTGAATTTCTGTTTGGTGAGTATTTTGATTATCTAAGACAAAATCTCAAAATTCAAATTATGACAGTTGCAGATGGAGAAGCAAAACAGGTGATTTATCACACCAATGTTTCCAGTTACTACAGACCTGATGGTGTTGCCGCGGGGGAACTGGAAAATTACAAGATATGGCTGAAGAATGATGGGCAGATAATGAAGGAAGCCCTAGCGCATACATCATCACATATACGAAAAAGCTTAACCAACAGATTGAAGGACTATGTTTACGATGAGCCATCCAGTGAAAAATAATATACTATTATTGCCACTATTATTACTTGTAACCGCATGCGCCACTCCGCTTAGCGTTCCAAAAGGGAGCGCTCTAAACGAAAAAGAAGGCGTGGCGTATTTTAATTTATTCTGTGGTGATGGGGTAATTAATTCATTCATTTATAAATTCGGGGATGGTCAAAGGTCTGGGCTTACTGTCTGGTCACCATTTGGAGAAGCTAAGGCAGGGCTCAACTGTGAAACCTCAGGGAAAGGTTATAACACTGTTGTATTAGAAGAGGGGAGGTATTACATAGGCTCTATAATAACTTCCAAAGGTCTTATAAACCCGAGAGATCAAAATGCTCTAAACTTTGAAATAAAACGTGGAACTATCAATTATTTGGGTGAGCTTAATTATTTTACTCTTAATGATGAAAATGGAAATTGGAAGATGGAGCCTATAGTTAATGCAGAAACTCAATCGGCTAAAGCAAGCTTCCAAGCAGATAGACCTGAGCTATACGCTAAATATCCATTTGAGATTAACTTAATTAAAGTCCCTTAGATGTATATTGACAGATTCCTGCCTTGGCGCGTCCATTCTTTTCATAGAAATGATATTAGCGCACGTATATAGAGTATAGATTGCTTTTTGTTGGATTTTTAAGCACTATAGCGAAACGTATATCTTTACGAGGAATTCTCTTATGCCTTCGCATGCCGCTATCATTGAAAAGCCAGTTACTTTATCGCCTGATCTAAGTGTTGAAAAAGCGCTTAAAGAACTTAAGAAAAAGAAGACCAGTTTTGCAGCCGTTGTTGATGAGGAGGGGCTTTTGGTGGGGCTGTTTTCTCATAAGGCTGTTTTGAATAATTTGTTGCCTGTTTCCGTTGCTATTAGTGATGGGATTGTTATGGATATTCCAGTTAAAGTGGCGCCAGGTATCGCCAAACGATTGAAAAAAGTATATCCTGCAAAGGTTGGCGATCTTATGCAGCGTAAGAATTTAGCTTTAGTTTTTCCGCAAACGCCTATTTGGGAGTGCGTGAATAAATTGCTAACTATTGGAGGGCCTGTTTTTATGGTGGAAGATAAAACTGGTCGTTTTTTAGGGATTATTGATGAAGCGTCTGTAATTTTTGAGCTTCAACGTTTACAAGAAGGTGAAGGTAAATAGTATGATTGGTTATCGTAAGCTTTTAGGTGTTTTAGCTTTAGCTGGTGTTTTATTTGTGGGGAGTTTAAGCATCGACATGCAGCATTTTGCTCATGCTGGTGGTGAAACAGCACAGCTCTATGTTAACCGTACAGATGTAGTTGGAGAGCAAGCTCAATCTCTACCTGTTGAGCAGATTAAAATCGAAAGAGCTCAAGGTCAGGATGATTATTACTTTGAGGTTGAAATTGCGACTACGCCTGAGGAGCAAGCTAAGGGCCTAATGTATAGAGATGAGATTCCTCTATTTGGCGGCATGCTATTTGTATTTCCTGAGGAAAAAATGCGTTCTTTTTGGATGAAGAATACATTTATTCCGCTAGATCTTATTTTCTTGCGCAAAAATGGTTATATTCACCATATCCATCATGATGCTGTTCCGCAGGATTTAACGCATATTACCTCAAAATATCCAAGTATGGCTGTCCTTGAGATCAAGGGCGGTACAGCAGATAAACTTGGAATTAGTGAAGGTGATTTCATTCGCCATAGGGCATTTAAAAATACCAATTTAGATTAAGGTGATTTTTTTAGAGATTTTTGCAATAAAATCCTTGCCCTGTATGCACTCATCGTGTAAATACTAGCCCACTGAATTGATCGGAGTGTAGCGCAGCCTGGTAGCGCAACTGCTTTGGGAGCAGTGGGTCGCGGGTTCAAATCCTGCCACTCCGACCATTTAGTTTTCATTCCCGCGAAAGAGGGCGGATGGGCCGCCCCGTTGATTGTGTGAGTTATCTTACTTTTCAAACCTCGTGGTTTAGCGGGACAATATATTTAAGAAAGGACTCAAAGAAATGAGTGGAAAGCGTATACAAGCTAAACATAAAATTGACCGCCGTATTGGTGGTAACATGTGGGGACGCGCTAAGTCTCCTTTTAATACACGCCAAACTGTACCTGGTATGCACGGCGCAAACCGTCGCGGTAAGCTTTCTGACTATGGTCAGCAACTTATGGCTAAGCAGAAGCTTAAAGGCTATTACGGTTCTATCGGTGAGAAACAATTCCGTCGTTATTATGCTGAAGCTGATCGCCTTAAAGGTGACACAGGTGAAAACCTAATCGGTCTTCTAGAGCGTCGTCTTGATGCTGTTATCTATCGTGCGAAATTTGTTCCTACAGTTTTTGCTGCACGTCAGTTTGTTAACCACAAGCACGTTCTTGTTAATGGTAAAGTGGTAAATATTCCTTCATATCTTGTAAAAGAAGGCGATGTTATCGAGATTAAAGAATCATCACGTCAGCTTCCTTTAGTTATTGAAGCGCAGCAATCAGCTGAGCGTGAGCTAGTTGAATATATCGATGTTGATGAGAAAGCATGTAAAGCAACATTCCTTCGTGCGCCTAAACTTGAAGATGTTCCTTATGCGGTTCAGATGGAACCTAATCTGATCGTCGAATTCTATTCACGATAATCTTTAAAAGATATATTTTTTTATAAAAGTCGCTTATTTAAAGCGGCTTTTTTTATTTTCGATTCGTTTGTATCTTTAACTAAGATACTGCTTTTGTATGCATTTTCGCATTTTCTTTACATCCATATAGTTATGGTGTATATATTACATAATCCTTTTGCAATATAATTTAATAACTAAGAAAATTAGGGGTAGAGTAAATGTTTTTTGGGCGTAAATATAAAAATGAAAAAGTAAAATTCAATATTATTGAGGAATATGCAGCGTTAAGTCCGGGGCGTAAGAAGGCTATTTGTGATCAAATTTATACTGAGAATAAAGATATGTTTGAGAAAATGGTTCGCTTACATTGGCCTAAAGTTGAGCAAAAGGATATTGATAAACTGAGAAGCTTCATGAAGCTTTTAGTTCACACAAAGGCATAAAGTTCTTTTTAAATTAGATATTTTAAAGCTGCTTATTTCTAGGCAGCTTTTTTATTTGTATTTAAGCGTTCTTTAGCTTTGTCTGGACCAATGAGCAGTAGTAGATCTGCAAGCTCTGGACCATGATCCATACCTGTAAGCGCTTGGCGTAGCGGCATAAAGAGTTGCTTACCTTTGCGTCCAGTTTCTTGCTTCACCGCAGATGTCCACTCAGACCATGTGTCTTTACTCCATGGCTCAGAAGGTAAGAGCTTTGCGGCTTGATCGATAAATTCAGCATCTTCTATAACCGGACTTACCGGACCTTTTGCAACATACCACCATGATTTAATTTCTGAAAATTTACTTATATTTGCGCGGACAATATCCCAGAAATCTTCATCTAGATCATTGAGTCCAACCTCATCTAAGCGAGGCTTAATTTCAGAATAAGCTGTTTCGTGAATGATTTTACTGTTTAGACGCAATAATTCTTCAGTATCAAATTTTGGAGTGCCTCTTGAGAATTTAGAGAAATCAAAGCTCTCAATAAGTGTTTTTATATCTTTTACGGGCTCAATAGCATCTGATGTGCCTAATCTAGCGAGAAGACTATTTACTGCCATTGGCTCTAAACCTTCTTCATCGCGGATATTGATGATACTCATTGAACCAAGGCGCTTAGAAAGCTTAGCGCCTTCATTATCGGATATAAGTGGAAGATGAGCAAAAGTTGCACCACTGCCGCCTAATGCTTCAAACATTTGTATATGCGTCGCCGTATTCGATACGTGATCTTCTCCACGTACAATATGTGTTATTCCAAATTCAATATCATCTATTACTGAGCAGAGATGGTAAAGAGGCTGTCCGTTTTCGCGAATAACAACTGGATCAGAGAGGTCTGCACCTTCAAACTTAACTTCACCTCGAATTAAGTCATTCCAGATGATAGGCTTATGGGCAAGTTTAAAGCGCCAATGCGGGGTGCGACCTTCTGCTTCGTATTTTGCGATTTGATCTTCGCTTAACTCTAAGGCTGCGCGATCATAGATGGGTGGTTTACCACGGCTGAGTTGTGTTTTGCGTTTAAGTGATAGCTCTTCTGGAGTTTCGTAACATGGGTAAAGCCAGCCTTTTTCTTTTAGCTCTTCAATACGAGTATTATATAAATCCCAGCGATCTTTTTGATTGGCTTTTTCATCCCAATTCATGCCCATCCATGTAAGGCTTTCCTCAATTGCTTTTTCGTATTCCACTTTAGAACGCTCAGCATCTGTGTCATCAATACGTAATAAAAAGTGACCGTTTTGAGAGCGTGTGAAAAGCCATGTGATCAGCGCTGTTCTGGCATTTCCAATATGCATCATACCAGTTGGTGAAGGGGCAAAACGTACTTTTATTGTCATGAATTTAAACCTTATTTTCTTATTATTTTTACTCTTATAGCAAAGCATAGATCGCTTCAAGCTTAGCTTTTGCCTTCAATGTAATTTATAAATCTATTGGTAAGAGGGTAGCGGCGATCTCTTCCAAAAGCGCGTTCTGTTATAACTGTTCCCGGTGGTGCTTGGTGGCGCTTATACTCTGCGCGATCTAGCATCTTCCATACTCGTAAAACCAGAGCTTTATTGTGGCCTTTATCACAGATTTCATCGATACTCATTTCTCCTTCAATCAGACATTCGAGAATATCATCCAATATCTCATATTCTGGGAGGCTATCTTGATCTTTTTGATTTTCTTTGAGCTCGGCGGTTGGTGCTTTTTCTATGATATTTTGAGGAATGACATAAGAGCGCTTGTTGCGCCAACGGCATAGCTCATATACTCGCGTTTTATAAATGTCCTTTAAGACATTGTAGCCACCACACATATCGCCATAAAGTGTTGCGTAGCCAACAGAGAGTTCACTTTTATTACCTGTAGACAGAAGCATGTAATTATCTGCATTTGATAAGGCCATTAGCAGCAGGGCACGACTTCTAGATTGTATATTCTCAGCAGCAATACCATCTAAATCTGGTAGAGCGCGCTCAATACTTTGCACAGTCTCCTTAATAGAGATTATTTCATATGAGCAGCCAAGATACTCAACGAGTTCTTGAGCATCTTTTAAACTTTCATTGGATGTGTAGCGAGAAGGCATCATTACACAATGGACTTTGTCCGCGCCAAGGGCGTCAGTAGCTATTGTGGCAACAATCGCGCTATCAATGCCACCAGATAAGCCTAAAATCACACCAGGAAAACCGTTTTTTGTTACATAGTCTTTTAAGGACAGGCACAAGGCCTTGTAGATTTCTTCATTTATATCGAGGCTCGGTGATGTGCTAATAGGGGCGTGATCAAAATTAAATTCAGCTATTTCTTCTACGAAATATTTAGATGAGTGACGTAATACGCCCATGTCATCTATGGCAAAACTTGCGCCATCAAAAACTAGCTCATCTTGGCCGCCTACTTGATTAACGTAGATGAGTGGGAGGTGTGTTTCTTCTACCCTCGCTCTTGCGTGATGAAGACGCTGGTCTTGTTTTTGAATACTGTAAGGGCTTGCATTGAGAACGAGTAAGATTTGGGCGCCTTGCTCTTTAAGAGCTTTTGCGGGTTTTGGGCACCACATATCTTCGCAGATTAGAATACCTAAACGAATGCCTTTATAATGAATAGGAGCAGGGAGTTTGCCAGCCTTAAAAATTCTTTTTTCATCAAACACACTGTAATTTGGCAGGTTCGTCTTCGCGACCACGCCTCTTATTTTCCCCTTATCGAGAAGTAGAGCAGCGTTATATATCTCACCTTTTATACGCCATGGGGCTGATATAAGCGCGCCAGTTTTAAAGCTTTTACTCTCTTCGCATAGCCTGTTTACTTGTCTTTCAACTTCGTCAATGAAACTTGGCTTTAAAACAAGATCTTCTGGTGGGTAGCCCGTAATGCACAACTCTGGCAAGATCAATAAATCACTTTCCAGATCGCGCCAAAGATTGAGTATTTTATCGACATTATCAGCAAGTGCGCCAACAGTTGGATTAATTTGAGCCAGCGTATAGCTAAGGCTTTTAGGCATTATTTACTCCAACTTTATGACTTTTTGGCGACAGTGTCGCTAGCATTGCGAACTGCATTTAATTCATCAGCGATGAGGAATGCCAGCTCTAATACCTGATTAGCATTTAGGCGAGGGTCGCACGCTGTGTGGTAACGGCTAGAAAGATCTTCATCACCGATTTGGTAGGCGCCGCCTACACATTCTGTAACATCTTCGCCAGTCATTTCAAAATGTACACCGCCCGGGTGTGTGCCTTCAGCTTTATGAACCGCAAAAAAGTCTTTTACTTCTGATAGCACATCATCAAAATTACGCGTCTTGTATCCAGATGATGATTTGTAAGTATTACCGTGCATAGGGTCACATGACCAAACGACATTGCGCCCCTCTTTTTTAACAGCTTGAACAAGAGGGGTTAGGTTTTCTTTTACTTTACCAGCACCCATTCGTGCAATTAATGTCACTCGACCAGGTGTATTTTCTGGGTTTAGAATATCAAGTAGGCGTAATAATTCATCACTCTCCATATCTGGAGAGCATTTCATGCCAAGAGGGTTTTTAATGCCACGTACAAATTCAATTTGAGCATGATCTTCTTGTGTTGTTCTCGCACCAATCCAGAGAAGATGCGCGGATGTATCGTAATAATCACCTGTTAAGCTATCTACACGCGTCATGGCTTCTTCATATGGAAGGTGGAGCGCTTCATGTGATGTGTAGAAGTCAGTTTCTCTTAATTCCGGTACATTTTCGGCCGTAATGCCGCATGCTTCCATAAAGCGTAATGCATCAGCAATTCTTTGTGACATGTCTTCATAGCGGTGTGCTAGAGGACTGTTAGAAACAAATTCCATGTTCCAGTCATGGACACGTTTGAGGTCTGCATAGCCGCCTTTAGAGAATGCACGAAGCAAGTTCAGTGTAGCCGCAGCATTATGATAGCCTTTAATTAAGCGTTGCGGGTTTGGAATACGCGCTTCTTCGGTGAATTCAATCGAATTGATATTATCGCCGCGGTAACTTGGTAATGTTATGCCATCCTTTGTTTCTGTATCGCTTGAGCGAGGCTTTGCAAATTGACCAGCAATACGGCCAACTTTTACGATTGGCAGTGATCCGCCATATGTCATAACCGCAGCCATTTGCAAGATCACACGGAAAGTGTCTCTGATTTTGTTAGCGCTAAATTCACTAAAACTTTCGGCGCAGTCGCCACCCTGAAGGAGAAAAGCTCTTCCGAATGAAACTTCTGCTAATTCCTTTTGCAAGTTGCGCGCTTCACCTGCAAAGACAAGAGGAGGGAGCGACGCAAGTTCATCTTCAGCAGCTTTTAATGCATTTTGATCTGGATATTCAGGAAGTTGTTTAACTGGCTTTTCTCTCCAGCTTTTAGGGCTCCAGCTTTGCGCCATATCTATCTCCATAATAGGTAATCAATAAGTTTAGTGAGTATATATGAGGGATTTTATAAAAGAAAGCCAAGCTTATGAGATTGCATGACTATTTTTTTAATTTTGAATAATGTATAGTTGTAATAATATTCATGTTACAGTCAATTTTCTGTAATTATTTCTTAAACAATAGTGGCCTATCCTTAGTATTATGAGTTCTTTATATTTCAACGTCGTAGATGAGTGTATAACTTTGCTATCTCGCGACCATTTCTCTTCTGTCGTTATAGATAAATTTCTATCAATAAAAAGTACATTAGACCAGGAAGTTGCTGATTTTGATCCCAGAATCATTACTTACAATCAAGGTTTCGATTCGCTTAAAACGGCCGATTTGAATGCACAATATTTAGCTAATTGGAATAAAGGCGATGCAATATCGCTCCCCGCATTGGCCATCGTAGCTTGCGATCAATTTGCAATCAGCTCTGAAATTTTAAAGCGTGCTATTATCGGTATATCATTTATTGCTGAGGTTAATCCTAATGCTCCTACATGTGCGCCAGAGTTTCATGGTGTTTTGCATTTTAAGAAAGTCGTTCTTCAGTGTCTTCGCTTAATATCGTATGTGCAAAATAGCGATGTATTTGAGACGCTTAGTGAACATGATTTAGCCTTACTGCTTATTGGCGCTATTACCCATGACTTAGGCCATAATGGTAAGAGCAATAATACTGATATAGGCCATTTTGCTGGTGAAATTGAGCAAACATCTTTTGACCTTACGAAGAAATATTTATTCTCGCTTGGTCTTGATGATGATGATTTTCTAGAGAAGCTTAATATAATTTTGCTTACAACGGATGTATCAAGTCGTGAAGGGCCTAGTTATTGTACGCAAATGCGACAATGTTACGCATATCATCATGGCAGTGAGCACAATATCCCAGCTTTAGATGAAAAGATATCGCGCCTTAAAGATGATAAAGTTTTGAACATAATTGCATGCCTTCTACATGAGGCTGATATTGCCACATCTAGTGGCATTAGTTTTAAGACGTCTATAGTTGAAAGCCGACTTCTCGCCAATGAAACGGGCATGAATAGTATTGCCACTCCTGCGGGGCTTTTATTCTTTCTTGAGAATGAGGCTATGTGTGGCAGCTCTATGAATAGTGTAGCAGGAAAAGCTCTTTATGATGAGCCTATGCGCCTTATTATAGACCATGCACATAAGCTTATGGATGAAGGGCAGGGGAAAGTGGAGTTTCCCTCCCTTTAAGAGCTTACCTATTTTACAGCCGTTCTCATAGTGACGAACTCCTCGGCAGAGGTCGGGTGCATTGCCATAGTTTGATCAAAATCAGCTTTTGTTGCCCCGCAATTTAGGGCTACAGCAAAGCCTTGCATTATCTCAGGTGCATCAACTCCCATCATATGCAGCCCTAAGACTTTATCATTCGTTTTATCGACTATAATCTTCATGAGCGCGCGTTCATCACGTCCTGAAAGGGTGTGCTTCATTGGCTTAAAATTGCTCTTATATATTGTAATATCATAGCCTTTTTTAATGGCATCCTCCTCAGTCAAACCTACAGTTGAAAGAGGTGGAGATGAGAATACAGCAGTGGCGATATTGTTATAATTAACCTTTCTATCTATATGACCACCAAATAGGCGATCTGCTAAAACGTGGCCCTCTTGAATGGCAACGGGCGTTAGGTTGTTTTGATTGCTCACATCACCAAGGGCATATATGTGCTCTATATTAGTTTGATATTCACTTGTTATGATCTGCCCGTTTTCAGATTGCTTTATTCCGGCTGCTTCTAGCCCTAAACGCTTAACATTTGGATCGCGTCCAATAGCAGAGATTGGTAAGTCGCACTCCAATATATCACCAGTAGTTGTATGAACACTATAGCGATCACCATTCTTCTCTACCGAATTTATGTCACAATTAAAGCGCAAATCTATGCCTTGTTTTTTCATCTCTTCAGCAAGAGCTATACGTATATCCTCATCAAAACCGCGCATAAATAATTCACCACGATAAAGAAGGGTCACATGAGCGCCCAAACTATTGAGTATATGTGCAAATTCTACTGCGATATAACCGCCACCTAGAATAACGGCACGTTTAGGCATATCTGGCCAGTGAAAAAATTCATCAGATGTAATCATCAAATCGCCACCAGGCACATTAGGTCTTCGTGGCGTGCCGCCTACGGCTATTAAAAACTTGTCTGCTGTGACTTTTTGACCATCAATATCTAGGGTGTATGCGTCTGTAAATGAGGCGTACCCGTTAATTACCTCGACCCCAGACCCTTGAAGTAAATTCTTATAAATACCATTCAATCTACTGATTTCATTATTTTTATTGCTAATTAGCTTTTGCCAGTCGAACTGTACGTTATCAGGGGTACCCCAACCATAGCCCTTAGCATCTTCAAAATGTTCATGATAGTCTGCAGCATAAGCCATGAGCTTTTTAGGTACGCACCCTAAATTAACGCATGTGCCTCCGAGTGATGAATATTCAGCTACGCCGACCTTAGCACCGTAAGAGGCTGCTATACGTGCGGAGCGTACACCACCTGAACCTGCGCCGATAACAAAGTAATTGTAATGCTTTACAGTCATTTCTTAATATCCTTTCTTAAGGTTTATCCCCATCGTTTGTGTAGCCATAACCATTGCTCTGGCGCTTGTTTAATGCGTTCTTCTAAAAATAAGTTAGCTGTTTTAATTACATCCTCAACGGCTAAAGGTTCGCCATTATCATCAAAAACTTTTATCTCTGGGTAAAGTGTTAATCTTGAATGCGCACCATGTAAACGCTGATTACAAATCGGGATTAGCGGGAGTTTAAATTTTTGCGCCATTTGTACAAATACGGGGTTAGTCATTGCTTGCTGATTAAAGAAGGGGGCTGATATTCCCTCATTGTATTTTTGATCAATTAATATACCTATTGAATGCCCATTTTTAAGGGCCAGTAGCATATTTCTTCCACCTTCTCTGGATTTTGAATAGGCCTCAATTTTACCGCCTATTTGCCTGCATTTCATCAAGAGCTTATCAACATATGGGTTATTTGGCGCACGGTAGGTAATATCGGCTTCAAAGCCTTTTTGTATAAATGTTGCCGAAGCATTTATCTCCCAATTTCCTAGATGCCCGCCAAAGAATATGGCGCCTTGATTATTGGATTTAAGTGTATCAAGGACACCTTTATCAACAAGCTCTGTATATTGCGCACTGGCTATTTTTTTGAGGTGAGGGTATTCGGCCATCAAGCGTCCGAGATGCTCCCACATTCCTTTGATTATCGTTTGATACTCTTCATCAGTTTTTTCGGGGAGAGCTTGCTCTAAATTTCGTAGCGCTTTACGAGAGGCCGCCAATTTCGGGCCAATGTTGCGTCCTATAAAACCACCAAGATTGGACGCGGCTTCAACACCAAGCATTTTGCACAAGCCAAGGAATATAGTGAGTAATAACCCTTCTATGAAATAACGGATTTGTTTCATGGCTTTTTGATGCCTTGGATAAGTTTTATTAGTTTAGCCTCATCATTGAGTTTCAGTGATATAGGCAGAATTTCTATTTTGTCTAGATTTTTAATATTTGGGATTTTCACAGCATCTTTTTCTGTTGTAATTAGGCTCGCTTCACAATCAGTCGCCATAGACAACAATGTTTCTAGATCATCATGTGTATACGGATAATGATCGGGGAATGTTTTTTCTTTTATAATATTTAACCCTATGTTTTTACAAGAATTAAAGAATTTCTCAGGTCTGGCTAGCCCGCAAAATGCGATGTATTTTTCTTTTTTATCTGTGTCATAGATGGTTTCTATATTTGCTGTCAGTAACAGTTTATCGCTTGGAAGCTCTTCTAATATCTTTTTAGAGTTAATATTAATGAATATATCTGTTTTATCAAAGGCATCCTCTAATGGCTCTCTAAGTGGTCCAGCGGGAAATAGCTTTTTATTCCCAAAGGGTAAAGATTCTGGGAGAACTTGAATGATGATGTCTTTATAAAGTGTTGGGTTTTGCATACCATCATCCATAACGATTATATCATAGCCATTCTTCTCCGCCCATTTTGCTCCAGCTGCTCTATTTTTTGAGATAATAGTCGGTGCATGTTTAGCTAATAACAAAGCCTCATCACCAACCTGCTGGAAGTTATGGATTTTGCTATCAACAATATGAGGACCATCTAATTCAGCGCCATAACCGCGCGTTAGGAAACATGGATTGTTGTATAGTTTATTATTTTTTATAAGCTGCATGACGGCTATAGCAGTGGGGGTTTTACCTCCGCCACCAATTGTAGCGTTTCCTATACAGATTACAGGTATATTTCCTTTATATTGTTTACTCTGTTTGTTTTTTTGATCAATTATGCGCGCAACATTGTAAGCAAAACTTAAAGGGCATAGTAATTTTGAATGCCAGCTTTGTTTGTCCTTATACCAAAAATGGGGGGTTTTGAATGGTGTAGTTTTAGCCATATCTTGTGTTACTTTTCCGGGAGAATGGGTTCAAGCTTCTCCATGACTCGCTCAAGAACATTTGCTTTTTGATTTGCATATTTAAAAGATCTTGCCTGTAAATCTTCAAGCTTTTGTTTATCAGATAAAAGTCTATCGAGCTGTGCTACAAAATCAGCTTCTGAATTAAGGTTAATGGCTGCTTTGTTAGCATATATTTCATCATATATTTCCTGCAAATTCTGCACATGTGGCCCTGCCATAATTGCACAATGTAGCTTAGCGGCTTCAATAGGGTTGTGGCCACCACCACCATCATCACTAAAGGATCTGCCAATACAGGCTATTGGGCATGACCTATAGAATAATCCTAGCTCTCCAAGCGTATCAGCGAGATATATGTCGGTATCGAATTGCGGTAAAGCTCTCTCATTTGAGCGCATGATTATTTCAAAATCAGGATAGCTGGTTTTAAGCTCTTTATATATAAAGTCTCCGCGTTCTGGGTGGCGTGGCACAATAATAGTAAGAAGGTCTGCGTGTTTCGCTTTTAACTGCTTGTGAATATTGGCTGCAAGCTCTTCTTCACCTCTGTGCGTGCTGGCATATAGCCAAACTGGACGATTAAAAATTGCTGTATTTAGAGCGGTTAGATCATTACTATTATGGGGTAGGGGGCGGGCGCTGTACTTTAAATTATCTGTAACATGCACGTTTTGGCCGCCTAATTTGGAATAGTAAGTAGCTTCTTGGTCATTTTGACATAGGATCAAATGAAAGCATGCAAGCATCTTAGAGAAGCTAGATTTTATGAGCTTCCAGCGATTATATGATTTGGGCGATAGGCGTGCATTGATAAGAGCCGCTGGGATATTGCTGCTCTTAATTTCTTGAAGCATATTCGGCCAGAGTTCAGATTCCATCCATAATGCTAAATCTGGTTTCCAGTGCTCTATAAACTCCTTGCACCATTTGGGAACATCAAGTGGGTAAAATTGATGTATAGCCCTCTTAGGCAAGTTCTTTTGCATAAGTTTTGCTGAGGTTACTGTACCAGTTGTGATAAGAATGTTGAGCTCATCATCTTTTTCAAGGAGAGCATTGATTAATATCAGAGCTGACTGCGCTTCACCGTTACTCGCAGCGTGAACCCAATAGAGCTTACCGTCTGGTCTTTGGATTGAGGCGATACCTTTTCTTTCCTGGATACGTTCGGGTAGCTCTTTGCCACGATCGAGCCGCTTTTCCAAGAGATTGTCTAAAGGCCTTTCGGCGTGTTTCATCAGATTTTTATAAAGTTTAAGCATCAATGCCTTTTTTGCTAACGAAGTCTTAGGATCTATAGATTAATGTTTAGAGAGTAGCTGTGGAAGCTCTTTTTGACAGTATTTATAATTCTTTTTATATTTTAAGGCCATGAAACGTATAATTAAAAATAGAAAAAAGCTCTCAGCTAGCGATCATGCAATCGAAGAGTTGCGAAAAACGCGTGCTATCATTAGCGAAAATAGCCCCGATTTATTTGAACGAATAGAGGAAATTGTTAATTCCAAGCAATCTTCTACAGTGCCAATTGATAAGCAGAAGAATTTAAGTACAATTTTGACCTTTATAGAAGGAAATGATCTTTCTTCTGATTTTCAGCAAAAGCTCGCTACTATGCTCTCTCAAAACTAAAGCTATATTGTTAGATATCTATGGTAGCTTGCACTCGTTTGCATCTGGATCAAAATAACATCCCGGTACTAAACATACCTGTTCATCGTAATTTGTAACAGAGCCAGTATCAGTGAAGACCTCTAAGCCTGTAGCGATTTTGGATATAGAACCGCCACCAGATGGAGGATTATTGCCGCATTTATCAGTTTCTGCGCTTCTGTCAAAAAGATAGAAATAAGTTTGTGCTTCATCTTCATTCCACGGTGTTGTGGAGCCTACGGCTTCATTAATATTGTTAGTATATGGCTGAACGCCTGTGCAGACTGCTGGTAGTTTTCTGTAGTCTTGACCATCAGTTAAGCCAGCATATTGCGTTAAAGTGAAAAATCCATCGTGCCCTTTATCCAAGAAGTTCATACATTTAGCTTCTTGCCATACTTTGAACATGGCATCACATTCGTAAGTGGTATTACCAGAATTGACTGTTACATTTTTTCGGCCACCCACAAAATCGTGATCGAAATTGGAATCAATATAGTTGCTATTAGCTGTCTGAAGCGAGCTTAACGCAGAGCCCATATTACCGGCAGCAGTTCCCCAACGGCTACTATCTTCAGAGAATAAATTGCTCGCCGCATCTTCTAAATGATTGAGATGGCTATCAAAACAAGAGTATTCTAATACACTGTCAGGCTTAACTATAAGATTTTGGTTTTGTGTTATTTCTCTTTGTGCTTCGAGCCATGCTCTTGCATTAAGTGATTTCATATATTCAGGATCACATGTAGAAGTTGCAAAAGGCGCTGCATATGCTGTTTTTGTCAATAACGTTGGAACCACTGCAAGAGATATCATTAATACGAATTTAAACAGTATGTTGAATGAATAAATATTGTATCGCGATTTATGTTTCATTGAATGCCCTTTTTAGCTCTATCACTATTATTCTACGCTATAGACTATGTTGATAGCAAATCTGTATGTTTCATAGTCTTTATAATTCACATCTATTGGCAGTGTTATCATAATAACATGCTGGGTTAGGGCAAATCATATCATCATAAGTATAATCTGCACTCACTGTTGGGTTGCCCGCAACATCCAAGCTTCGTTCTATAATATGCACTTTTAGTCCCGTCGGTATAGGGTCTGCACATGATCCGCCAGCGATACTCATTCTATCAAAATATGTATATGTTATACGGTCTAGTGCAGTAGCAGTGTTATCGTCTAGCTGTGCAACTGGCGCAGCTAGAATGCCATTTTTTTGGCCTCCAGTACATGCTTGCGGCAATTGTCTAAATTCATTTCCGGCCCAGTTTTCAAGGGAATCAAAAGGTATATCTGCGGCAAAGTTCTCACATTTTGCCATAAAATATGCTTGGTACATAGAGTCGCATGTCGAGCTCACTGCGGCTACATTATTTTTTAAATCGTAATCGATAGATGTAGCGCCGCCTAAAAATTTGTGTGTGAAATTATTGTCATATTTTGTAATCATTTGTAAAACAAGTGCGTTGATATTGTTGTCGAGATGAGTATTACCCATATTGACGCTATATGTTATCGAGCTAATTGGACTTAATGTGTCATCGCCAACGCCATTTCCGCTTACATTCATGGTCGAACTATTATAGTCAGATGAGTCTGAAAATATATCTGCGATATCTTCTGCAATCATTGCTACGTCTTGGTCAAAGCATGAATACTCCAATACACTGTCTGGTTTACGAATAACAACCTCTGAGGCTGTTATTTCACGCTCGGCATTCATAAAGGCATTATTTCCCATCATGCTGTAAAACTGATCGTTACATGCATTTGTAATGGCGGGTGGCGGGCTGCCAGAGGCCATGGCTTCTCTTGAAGAATTGGAAAGTAATACAGATAAGGTGAGTAAGCCTAATAAAAGCTTTAAGGATGCATGTTTGTACTTTATCTTTTTAAGCTCTGCTAACATAACTAGCGATCATCCACTTCATTGTATTGGGCCTTTAAAGCATTCCAGGCATATATTTTATATTTATAATCATTTTCATCATTGTCATAAATTAGAATATTTCTAACGCCATGAGTATATTCTTGACCTATGAGAAGCTTTTTTGCTTCTATTTTGCCCAGTAATATAAACTCCCCAATGCTCTTTTTAGCTAATATGTGGTAGTTACAACTGGATTTAGTAACTGCGCAATTGTTCGTGGTGTCTTTCAGCACAATTTCCTCAATACCATCTTCATTTAGATCTGTATGCGCCACCTCAAACGTAGAGTTTTGCTCGTTAATTGCACTTAAGTTCGATAGCTGATGTAAAACACGTTGATCATTGAGGGGGGTGAACGTCAAGCTTTGCGCTGCTATTGCTTTATTTTCAAAAGTAAAAACAGCTAGAAAGAAAGTAAATACAGCAATATTTACCTTATAAATATTGTAAGTTTTTAATATCACTACCGCTACCTAAATAACCACTACACTATATATATGATAGCAAATTTGTGGAAAATCTTCTAGTAGCAATAGTGATGCTATATGTATTAGCAAGTATAAAGTTTTCGGCTTTATAGGCTACCTGGCAAATCTTCTTCTAAAATAGACATGTTAAGATCAAATGAGATATCTCCGTCTTCATCGTCTTTATAGATTACGGCAATAAACTCACCATTAAGGAGCAACTCAACAGAATCCTTTGCTTTTTCGCGCATTTTTAAGGCAAAGCCAGTATTCTTGAATTTGTTTTGAAGATATGATTGTACACGTGCCATTTCTTCAGGTGTTATTACAGCAGACATTGTTTCTCCTTTAATGTTGTTTATTTGCTTAATATTTTAAATAGAAGCTACACCCCATTGGATACGGCTTCATGACATAGTTTTGCAAGTGTTTTTCTATCATTATGATCAGATGCTTTAATTGGCTCATGAAATGTAAGATTTAAAACTGTTTCTTTATTGCATGCAAAGTTCCATAGATGGGCATGTAATTCAGTATCCATATTCAGGTGCCAAGAATAGATATCACGCTGCTCTTGTGTTGTTGGAGCGACACCATTTGTTGTGAGAACTTTGACACTAAATGGCTGTATATAAAGATCTTTCCTTTGATCTGTCAGGGCAATTTGGAATAAAGAGGACTTAAAAGGTTTTACGACTGTCCCGTCTGTAGATGTGCCTTCAGGAAAAATAATCAGATTCTTTCCAGCAGCGAGCATCGAATCGATATTATTACTTTCTTTTTTAGCATCTTTAGCACTGCGACTAATGAAGGCTGTTTGCTGTAATGTTGCTAAAAAGCCAAAGACAGGCCAAGAAGATACATCCTTTTTCGCTACAAATGATCCATAAGTGAGAACACTCGCTATAGCCGGGATATCAAGATAAGATATGTGATTGCCGATATAGATTGTTTGGTTTTCGGTATAAATTTTTCCGCTTAGCTTCACTTTTACACCAAAGATAATGCAAACAGCTTTGTGCCAGAAGTGCGGTAGAATATAAGCGAATCTTTTCTTGGTGATCGCTAATATTAATGATTGTGGAATAATAACTAAAATGCAAATAACGGCAAAAGCCAGCATTCTTAGTATAGCTATGATGTATTTCATTTATTAGCCTGTTATTTAGCGTGAAATCTAGGATTTGATATCTTTTAGGGCATTGCCACCTGGCAATGTCTTATTAATTTTGCGCTCATAATGTTTACGATATCTATCCGTCACCATATGTGTCTGCACAACAATACAAACGTCTGTTGTATTGAACTGCTCATCAATTACCGCGCCATCACCAATAGTTGCACCTACGCGTAAGTAGCCTTTAATTAATGGAGGGAGTTCAGAGAAGACTCGTCTAGGGCTTATATCTTCTTGGGGAATGATATTCATATTGATATAACGCCCCTTAATTGCGCGTGGCCTTAGGGTGCGCGGTGTCATGTGAAAATGATGTAAGTAGGATAAAGGCTTCGATATGCTTTTAATATCAGTGCTATGAATACTTGCACAGCCAAACATAAGATCAATATCATATTCTGTAATATAATCTGCAATACCTTGCCACAATAGCTGAAGAATTTGCTTGGTTCTATATTCAGGCATGACGCATGATCGACCAAGCTCAAGCAATTTCTTTTCCGCGTTGAGTAGGGCGGATATATCAAATTCGTCTTCTGTATAGAACTGGCCGATTTTATCTGCAGCTTCACGTCTCAATAAGCGATATGTGCCGATAATCTCATCTTTACCAGTGCTTTTATCAATCACAATGAGGTGATCAGCTATCTCATCATATTTATCAAAATCACGCTTCGCTAAGAGCATTTCGTTATTTGGTTTTGCACCATATTCCTCATAAAAAACTTTATAGCGAATTGATTGCGCTTGCTCTATTTCAGAGGCTGTTTGCGCAAGCCTTACAGTGATGGGCTCGTCGTCCAATGATGAGGTCATTACTTTTGTGCTTTTAGCGATGATAGACATATATAGTGTCTAGCCTTAATCTCATTAAGAGGTCAAGGCATAGAAACTAAAATCTATAAAATGTCAGTGATTATTTTACGAAGAGGTGCACTTCGTTTGATGCAGCTTGAGCGCTATCACTGTAAGATAGGTCAATTTGCTCAATCGGCAAGCCCATTTGCGTTAAAGTTCTGAGAACTTTTTCTGCATTACGGCGCGCTTTTGTGCTTTCGATTGCAACTTGTGCTGCATTTCCATTTGCCGGGTGAACGGCCACTAAGTCAAAACGAGCATTCGGATAGCGTTGAAGTGCTTCATTTACAGCAGCATAAAGCGGTTGCTGATATTCAACATCTGAACGATCAAATCTGATTTTAGCAAGCGGTCGCGGACCTGATAATGCTGGAGCATTAGGAGCAGGGGGCACATATGCTGCCGGAGAAGTTGCCGAAGCTTGATGGTAACCTGTTTGGCCATATGGTGCAGCAGCGCTTGAAAATGGTCTATTTGATAAACTCTTACCGTATAAATCACCATTACTTACAGCCAATGCCAATGTACGCAAGTTACTGCGCTCACTGCTCAAGTACGTGCTTGTGCGTGTAATATCATCATTTACAGTGTTTAGAACGCGATCAATAATAACAAGTGTGTTATTTACTGTATCTTCTAGCTTTGCTAGCTCGACATGATCTTCCTCAACAGCACCAGCAATACCATATGCAGCGCGTGTTTCCTCTAACAGGAATGAAGCTTCCGAAGATATATCAGCAGCTTCTGCTGCTAATGAATTAAGCATGCCAAGATTGTCATTAAGATTTTCTAGCTTGATCTCTGCATCAGAGAGTTGACCTACAAGGCGAGGGTTACTCTTTGTTGTTCCTGATTGTAGTTGTGTATTTATCGTCGCAACACTTGCGTAATAGGCTGCTGCCCAATCTTCACCGGCTTTTTGTGTTGAACCAAGGCGGTCTGATAATTCTTCAACTTCTTGCTGAACACGATATAGTTCCGTTGAAAGATCAGCAACTTTACGTGTAACCATTGTTTCCGTTGGTTGGCGATATGTGCCTCTTGAAACTTCAGTCGCTGTTATACTTCTGACCTCAATAGGTTTGGCATAAACTTTTTCAGTCAGATGCGTTGGAAGGTCATCTGTCGTAATAATGAGGGATGGCACCTTGCTGCCATATGTTTCAGCGAATGCGCCAGATGTTGTCGCAAAAAGTGATGCGCCAATCATAAGTGCGCCTGTTAGCATAATTCTCTTAGTCATAATAGGCCCTTGCGGTTTAAACATAATGCTCTGATCTATTCTTAATATTAATGTAATCGAAACGATTTTTAAGAAGTGTATAGGATGTGGATGAAAATTGCCACCCCCACAGCATCCCCTTAAATAGGCATTCTGTCAAGCAAAACTGTCTATAACATCTATATTTATTTTACGGATTAGATTATTTTTTTCGTATTTGCAAATATTTTTCTTATTTTCGTGCTTGCATTCGCAAAATTAATCGCGTATGTTCTGCCCACTTTTGACAAGGCGTGCGCCCCTAGCTCAGCTGGATAGAGCGTCTGACTACGGATCAGAAGGTCGGGGGTTCGAATCCTCCGGGGCGCGCCATTCAAATACACTAAACTAAGCCACCTCTATGAAGGTGGCTTTTTTATTATCCATTCCATCGTAGTTGCAGTAAATATATTCAATTTGCCCATTAAAAAACCCGCCAAAAGGCGGGCTTATTTAAACAAGTGGCGGGCAGACAGGGATTCGAACCCTGGATGGGCTATAAACCCATGCCGGTTTTCAAGACCGGTGCATTCAACCACTCTGCCATCTGCCCGCAAGAAAGATGTTTGGTTGTGCATCAATGTGGGTTCATTGTTTACAGATTTTTATATGCAGATGTAAAGTGTAAAAAAGGATTTTTTGCATGTTTTTTACACAAATCGTCATCGGAACCCTCCTGGTCGCTGTTACAGTGGTGCTTCACGCCCTTGCTTTACATTATATTATAGGGCGTTTAGAGGCTTGGGGACCGTCTCTTTATAAGCGCACACATAAATATTGGCGCACGACGATGTTGACTATTGCAGTGACCTTTATATTTTTTGCTCATATAGTACAAATTTGGCTGTGGGCGCTTTTCTATTGGGGTTATACTGATCTTCCAGATTTTGAAACGGCACTGTATTTTTCCACATCCTGCTTCACCACAGTTGGATTCGGTGATGTTATCCTTGAAAAGGAATGGCGCTTACTTAGCACTTTCCAGTCAGCAAATGGCTTTATATTATTTGGGTGGAGTACTGCGTTTATATTTGAGATCATGTCTCAACTCTATAAAAATGAAACTATTAAAAAATGGAATCACTAAACATATGTTTAAAAAATTAGCCTTATATAGCAGCCTTATAACTTTAGCTTTAAGCTCTAATGCTTATGCAGCAGAGCCTTTTGAGCAGTGGCTGCAAGGTGTAAGGTTAGAAGCTTCGCAAAAAGGTATCTCTCAAGCTACGCTTAATTCCGCTTTTAAAGACGTGAAGCCTATTAGCCGTGTTATCGAGCTAGATCGAAAGCAACCTGAGGGTAAGCTTAGTTTTGCGCAGTACAAAAAGCGCGTTATTTCTGATGCGCGCATTGCACAAGGGCGCCGCCTTTATAAAGAACATCGTGCTGAACTTGAAAAAGCATCAAAAAAATATGGTGTGCAACCGCAATATATTGTGGCGCTATGGGGTATTGAGACAAGCTACGGGAATAATACTGGTGGTTTCAGCGTCATCTCCGCTTTAGCGACCTTGGCGCATGAGGGGCGTCGTGCCGATTTCTTTAGGGCTGAACTGCTAAATGCTCTAAAAATTATTGATCAAGGCCATATTAGTGCACATAAGATGAAAGGCTCTTGGGCTGGTGCTATGGGGCAGAACCAGTTTATGCCATCTAGTTTTAAAGCTTATGCAGTAGATGGTAACGGTGATGGTAAGCGTGACATATGGACAAGCTTACCTGATGTTTTTTCTTCCACAGCGAATTACCTGGGCACAAGTGGCTGGAAGGATGATCAGCGTTGGGGGCGCGCTGTAAAAGTTCCGTCAAGTTTTAGTGAAAGTATGACTGGGCGTGATAAAAAAAGGAGTTTAAGCGAGTGGTCTAAGCTCGGCGTAGTGCTACCTTCTGGCGCACCAATACCAGTTGTTGCAGGAATGAAGGCTGCGCTTATCGCACCTGATGGTCTGCAGGGGCCGACTTATCTTGCATATGACAATTTTGATGTTATAATGAAATGGAATAGGTCAACCTATTTCGCAACATCTGTAGGCCTTCTGGCTGATGCTATAGCGCGCTGATTTAAGTCATAATTTGTCATTTATAAAGGTTGTTACCTATGCGATTAAAGTTATTTGCCTTTGCTTTACTTTGTTCACTTAGCCTATCTGGCTGTGCTGAAGTTGAGCTAGCCTCACATGTAACAAAAAAAGCTTTTCCGACAACAACAAGCGCATCAAAAGGTTATTTTAAAGTTGGTAACCCTTATAAAATAGCTGGGCTAACTTACACACCTCAAGAACGTTATGAATTTGTAGAAACAGGCGTGGCTTCTTGGTATGGACCTAATTTTCATGGCAAGAAAACAGCAAATGGTGAGACATTTGATATGTATGATATGACAGCTGCGCACAAAACATTACAGATGCCATCAATTATTCGCGTTACGAACTCAGAGAATGGTCGTAATGCTATTTTCCGCGTCAATGATCGTGGGCCTTTTTCTAAGAATAGGGTTCTAGATGTTTCTAAAAAAGGTGCTGAAGTTTTAGGTTTTCAAAACCAAGGAACAACCAATGTTAAGATTGAAGTTCTCTCTCAAGAGAGCATGAATGTGGCGCAACTTGCTAAGCAAGGCCATGCTACACGTGGTTATGAAATTGCTCTTAATAATGGCCGCGCACCTGCCGTAAGCACGCAGCCAAATCTAGCTTTAGCAAATGCGGATCAGCAAGTTCAAAAGCGCTTAATTACGCAGCCGCGTGCAATCGCCC